>Ga0308170_10000044_pt1 | contig 291979 bp, 183 predicted proteins | sample PhyBR2_2_FD_202136 | JGI IMG/M metagenome (GOLD analysis project Ga0308170, IMG submission 202136) | Phyllosphere microbial communities from UC Gill Tract Community Farm, Albany, California, United States - DLSLSB.R2 | ecosystem: Host-associated > Plants > Phyllosphere > Unclassified | place... | reverse complement strand
TTTAATTAATATAAATAAAATTGCAAAAAAGGAGGTGTTGTAAAGCTTTGATTCAAACTGCAACTTTCTCCTTTTTACAATTCTTTTCTGATCTATAGTTTAGCATAAAATGCAATAAAAGTATTTATTGCATCCTATTTAGTATTTTAATTGTAATTTATTGTTAAGAAGAATAAATTATTATTTTGTACTTTTGCCTGATTTCTGTATCTTCTAACTGTAAAGTATTATATCAATTTAGAGATTCGTCTATTGTCCCTGACTCTAAAATAAACCTGTCTTAACATCTTTTTTAGAGATTTATATTATCACTGTAAACATCATCAAAGCTTTTATCTACATTTATCCTCCAATCAGCAGATTGCTAGAAATAAAAAATAGAGTCTTAGCTTCACAATTATCTTGTCAGTAAGACCTTCAATGCCTCTATCTCTCGTTATTTCATAAATAACATACATACTTATTAGGAAGACTCTGCCATTACTATGCAGAACTTTTGCTCATTTTGTGAAAATAAAGATTGTGTCAAGGTCGATCAAAAAGTGAGAAAATGTTGAAGAAGTTTGCAAACAGACGATGATACAAGGCTTATACAAGTTTATTGGGAGTAGAAGAAACCAAAAGACAGCATTCTTATGTACAGAATAGATAACGAGTGAAAAATTGGTAAGTATTAAGACTGACTTTAACACAAGTTTCTGTTATCTTGTACAGAGGCATGAAGAACACTATTCTTTAAACTTTGACAAGTAAGAATGAAAATAACATTTCTGAAGAAACTATCCTTATCTATCTTTTTATTCGTCTTTAGGCTAAAAAAGTTTTATTCTTTTTCTCTTGACGTTTACAAAAATTTTTAAAATTTGCCTGTTTATGAACAGCCTGTAATTCTGTGAATTTGAATCTTTGGTACTTTTTCAGTTTTATTTAAATCTTATTGTTTAGCATTTAAGTACAAGAAATTTTAGTTTTTTTTTAAATTTTTTCAAAAATTTGGGATCCATATAATATGCAGAAAATAGAAAATGAAGATTATAGCGAAGTACGAAAAGGCCATCCCAGTGCCTTTTTACTCGAGAATCAAAGCAACGAATACAAAAAGATGCATTTTGTACGGAAAATACTATTGTTTTTGTACAATCTAGTTTTCTTTTTAATAGCCTTAGTATCTTCGTTCTTCTATGTACCGCTTATTTATGTCCTGTTTTACGCTATTGAGATCCTTCCAATGCCTAAGAAAACAAGATCGTCAGCGAACGCTTGCCTTAAGCTATTTTCGCATGAAATGTTCTTGGCCTTCTTTTCCTTTTTATTCCCAAATGAAATTTACATCGCCCAAGACACTAAAATCTGCGATAAAAACAAGGGCATTGTGATTTCAAATCACTTATGCGATTTTGACTGGCTGATTCTATCACACTATCAATATACAATCAATAAGCTTCCGTATTTGTTTATAGTCATGAAGGAATCGCTGTCAAAGCTTCCCTTTTTTGGATACATAATGAAAAGAATGGGACATGTGTTCATTAGGCAGGCTGGTAGCCGAAACTCGAGCAATTCACAGCCAATAGAAACCCTGGTAAGGTCTTCTAATGCTGTTAATTACATGGAGAAGGGGTTCATATTGATTTTTCCAGAGGGAACCTATCAGTATGATGCTGCGTGTGAGAGATCTAAAGACTATCTTGAAAAAAATACCTATGTTTTTGATGATAAGCCTTACACTTGCAGCAATGTGCTAACACCCAAGGAAAACGGGTTTAAAACAATCTATGATTCTTTCAGCACATCAGAAGGGATAATAAACCTTACAGTTATGACAAACCCATTCATAAAAAGGCTCGATGAAATCAAAAGCATTTTGAAACATATGCTTTTTGGAAGCAGAGAATTTAATTTTGTAGTAATTGCGGACTTTATTCCGAAGAATGAAGTTCCAAAATCCCCTAGATACTTGCAAGGGATCTTCTGTCAGAAAGACAAACTTATCTCTAAGTTTGAGGAGATTAATAATGAGAAACTGGATGGGCATTCTGATTTGTATAAAATGACCTCTACTCAGGATTTAAAATCTTTTCTTACGGAGAACAGCCCGAATACAGAATATGAATATAAGAGCATACGCTTTTACACACCTTTTTGGCCTTGCTTTGTCTTATTAAGCTTTCTTTTTTATCTCTCAGTATATAAAACAGCGCAGCTTCTAGCTATAAACTTATTTTATGCCATAGGACCCTTGAGAATATTAAATTACTGATAGCCTTTGTCTGCAATTTTCTAAAATTTTACCCAAGAATTCATTTTCATAAAATAATTTACTAATAGTTTTTAAGCTGTTTTTACATTTTAAGCAATCAAGTTTTGCTTTTATTTTGAGATAAATTTTTACAAAAAGCTTGTAACTTTATGCCCTGCCATTCGAAGCCCGTAATCCTTTGACAAATGGGTCATAAATGGACAACAAACTCCAGAGAAATGTATAGCATTCGTTGGGTACATTTTAATTGAAACTATTTTATTTTGTAATGCAGCTTTACCACAATAATAATCATGCCTAGCATGAGTTCTTCATTTTATTGGTTCTCGTGTTTTATGCTTGGTCTTTTTACTTTGAAAAAACTATATAAACGTTTTGTGAGCAAATAAATAAGCTCTAAAAACTTTTTTAATAAAAGTGTGAGAAAGACAAAAAAACAACACTTCTTTTGATGTTCTGTGTTAGATACTCAATTGCGGTTGAAAGGCTAAAAGTTTTGCGATACAAAAAATATTTTATTGGATTAACCTGAAACAAGAAATTATAAAAGGTCAAAATGTGGCTCTAGCATAGATATGAATAACGACCCTCAGTATTTGAATGACAAAATAAGCATACAAGGCAATATTCTGCAAAAGATTCATGAGCTTCGGCTGAAGGCGCCTGATTATGGAACTTCTGTTTCAAACAAGCCTGATGCTACAAATAGCACCAACGCTTCGAACAACTCAGACTTTTCCAAGAGCATTAGGTCTTTCGAAAATACGTCTGAAAAGGCTGTCAACGTTTGGAAGATAAACAACTTTTTATCGATTATTGGAGAATCTCACAATTCTAAGACTGAGTATTTTACAAAAAAAAATAATATTGAGCACATCAAAAATTACTTGGAAGACAAATACAAACAAAATTACGTTGTTTTCACATTTAAGAGATCTAAAATTTCAAAAAGTTTTAAGAGATGTCTTTTGTTCGACGAGGCAAAATTTTCTGTTAATCTTGCTTTTGAAATTTGTCAAATCGCAAAATTTTACTTGGACAATCACAAAGAAACCGTTCTGCTTTTTGAAATGAGAAACGGAAGTGAGAACATCATACTCTTCTTTATTTCTTGTGTTTTATCCTATTGCAAATTTTTCAGCTCTTCTGAAGCGTCTTTTGAGTCTTTAATGTCTAATAATTCACTGAATTTTACCAGCAAAGAAACAATACTGAGGTATATCCGATTTTTTGATCAATCATTTACCGCCGGTATGTCTAAAAAGGTTCCACAGCTCATTTTGAACCAGATTATTATAACGAGCATTCCGACTATTCTTTCAGGCAACAATTTTAAGCCAACCTTGACTATAAAGACAAAGTACAGCGAAAAAATTTTTACAAAGTTAGATTGCTACATGGATAGCGATTTTCTGGTAATCAGCGGTCTTGAATTTGTAGTTTTTGAGGAAACAGTAATCTCTCTGTTTTTTGAACAAGAAAATAAACAATACCATGTTTTAGATTTGAAATTCAACACGTTATTCTACCAGCAGGGCCTTTACAGATTCGGAAGGTTTGAAATAGACTCTTCACTTCCGCAAGAAAACATCTATCGGTTTTATGACGAAAACTTTTATTTAGACATAGTTTTGATCGAAAATAACGATGTTATGATGGAGAATCCCATCGTAAAGTCTAGAAGTTTACAAGAAACAATTCGCAGTATTACAGAACGTTTTTTCAGTGACTACGGCTTGGCGCTATCTAAGACTTTGCGCGAGAAAGGCTACAACAAATCATTTGCAGCATTCTGTGCTCAAATGCACTTTAGTGAAGATGACTCTGCGCTTCTTTACAGAAGACTCATCGAATCAGGCCATACAACTTTGGCAATAAAGAATCCTGTTGTTATTCCGTCGATTGATCCTAGCTGCGAGGGCAGCACAGGTGCTGAAGCGGTAGCAGAATTTCATAAATACGATAAAATTGATTTCAGCCAATTTTACTCCAATCAAGAGACTTTGGAGATAGGCGATCTTGATCTTGTCGAGGATCCGATCTTTCCTATCACAGACATTGCAAATAAGAAGCCAAAATCATCTTTGCTGGCCAGAAGAAATAGTTCGAAGATTGAAATTGATATAAAAATAGAAAAATCATCTGGCCTATATGCGAAAAGGCCGCTTCATTTGTCGCCTGTCAAAAGCACTTCCAACACTATTTTCAGCTATCTGAAGGACATTGATCTGGCTATTGATTTCCCTCAATTTGAAAAAAATTTTTGCGAATTTGAAGAAAAACCGAAAGCGGTTTTGCCTGCAAAAAATCAATTTCATGCTGTTTTGGATTCAAAAAGGCTCTTTTTGTCTTCTTTGGCAATCAAGAGTCTGGAATTGAATCGCATAACACCCGAAAATCTCGAAGACATCCTAAATACCAATATGCAAAGTCTTGAGTATCAGGATATCCTTAATCTTCTCAAGACATTGCCTGAAAATGATAAAGAAAGAGACCTTCTCAATAGCACACCGATTGAGAACCTTAATTCAACTGAAAAAATAATTCTAAAATACTCCAGGATTCCAGAAATCAGCAGTCTGTTAGAAATTCTAAGGTTTGAAAAAATGTTTTTTGAGGAGATCAACTTGGTTGTGAAGCCAATAGAAATGCTTAAGACTTGCTGTTCGAAACTTCTGACAGACAAGAGTTTGAAAATTATTTTTAAGCTAACACTAGAAATAGGAAATGCCATAAATTGTAAGTATGGAAGACACAAGAGAACCTTTGAGGGGTTTAAAATTGAAAATCTTAATTTGCTGAGCTCGTACTACGGCAATTGCAACAAGGTTCTGGTGGATTTTCTTGTGTCTACAGCCGAAAGAAACGGCGTAGATTTTTTGCAGCTTAATAAGAATCTTAAGGAAATTCACGTGATCAAAAATGAGGACATCATGACGAGTAAAGCGAAGATAAACAATTTGATTTTGAGTTATAGGAAAGCGCTAGATGTATGCGATGGCCTAGGCCAAAATCATCACGAGCATTTCAAGAAACTTCTGTCATATGTCTATAAGAGACTTTCAGAGGTATCTGAGGAATACAAAGAGTGTGTTAGAAAATCCTTGGAAGTCAAGGTATTTTTTGGAGAAGATCAAACGATGCCTATGGCTAACATAATGAATAGCCTATCAAGTTTTCTAAATAAAGTCAGTAGCAGAAAGATGGATGAAGGTTGATGAAAAATATAAAAGTGGAAGTATCTGTGAGAGCTTGAACTCTTTATTTTGAGAAAACTACAAATTGAGACAATAAAGTTTTATAAATAAACAAAATTTACTAAATCACAGAAAGGTTCAACAACAAACATAGCCTATCTATTGGATTAAAAAATATTTTACAAAATTACATACAGTGTTTATTTATTACAAACGATTCTTATATTCTTTTCTCCATCTTACAGAAAAAATCTGATGCTTCTTTTCAAATCCCTTCAAAAATCTTTCACCCTGATCCTCAAACAAAAACAGAGGATGCTCATATTTGATGGAATCACAACAAATTATTCCGGTTCCAAGATCCATGATTCTTGCAGCCTTATTGAAAACAGGCCCCGAAAAGGCAATTATTCCATCCTCTTCTGTTCTGAAAACAAGATCTCCCGAAATTCCAATGCTGACATCGATATTTGCAGCTGTCAACAGTTTCTGAATTTGAAGGGACCAGAAGATGGAGTTGAAACAATTGCTAAAGCCGATGATGAAATGATTATAGTTTTTTTCGATAGACCACCCACCAAATATTTTGCAGTAGAAGTCAATGATGTTAGTAATGTGATCTTCCTCATTATCCAGGATCAGGTTCTTCTGATCCTCAAAGTTTAGCTTCATAAATAAAAATATCGGGTTAGACGAAGTAACAAAAGAATATTCTGACTCCGGCCTGCTCATGCCAAAGTCTAAATTTTCAATCCCAAGAAATGCTGAGGATGGTTTTTTACATTCCTCTAGCAGACTATCCATCAATGCAGAAAAGTCCAGCCTTGGGCTTTTTTTGTCGTGAGTCTTGACTAGCGTAGAATAGGACATGGTCGAGGGCTTGATTAGTGCAAAAAAAGACTGTGAATTGACTATTGTCAAATCCAAGCTGGTGGGACAATGAAAGTTCAAGAACTGGAATATTTCATAAGGTGTAGTTTGGTCCATCACAAAAACAAATTTGCGAGAATCCAAAGGATTGTAGGACCTGCAAAACACGGGAAAGGCAGCCCAGAAAGAGAGATTCTTCACTATTTTTATTGTGCCTGACTTGGGAATCTGGTCAATTTTGGCAAAATTGCAGAATACACTTTCCACTCCAAAATTTCGAAGAAACACATTTTTGCTGGTAATAAAAACAAAAGAAAAGAGGCTGTTTTTCTGTTCCTTGGATATTTCCAAATACACATTTTCAGAAAAGCCCTTAAAAATAGATATCCAGGAAGGCTGATTCCTGTGCAAGTCGAGAGACTTCTCCAAAAATTCTTTGTAGCATTTGGACGATTCTGTTTTTATGTACACAAAGACAGTCACAGGAACCTTGCTGATTTTTGTTTCCAATTTATACATTTTAAGTGTCCCTTTCTTCTTCAGACAATTATGAGTCTTCTTTTTACGGCAGCAGTCGCAGATCCCTGGATTCGCATTCTGAGAATCGTCAAGAATAATGTTATATGATGCACCCAGCAAGTCTGAATTTGATATTCTTTCTAGTGGGTTAAAAGACAAATTGACATGCTTAAGCCTTCTAAATTTGCTAAAGTCAAACGAGATTATATAATTTTTAGAGATATCCAGGCCTTTGAGACGACTCGCTTTGAGGTTAACTAAAAAATTATCAGAAAGATCGGCATACACACAATGACTGAGCTTAGGCAAGCTCTGAAAATAGTTATTTTTGGCTTTAAAGACTTTCAAGTAAGACACTGAAAAGGTGGGCTGGATCAGGCGGCAATAGTTGACTGACAGATTAACAAGCCTAGGACACATTCCTATATTTATGTTCTTCGTCTCATCAGCCAAAATTGTCCTTGCATTTGAGTTTAGCACGTTTTTAACGTGTGTATTTCTGATGTTCAAAAAGTCGCACGAGGCATGCACATAGACAAGAGGGTTCTTCGACAAGTTCAGGTACTTGTGGTGGAAATTGCTGTTAAACCTTTTAATTTGGTTGTTAGAAAGTATCAGGACTTTAGACTGAAAAGTCGATTCTGTCAACAGATTATGATCGAGGTTACAGTACTCCAAGAAATGCTGCGGTGCCAAAACACTCTTCAGTGCTGTGTTCGTCAGCTTCAGATATCTGAGTTTTGTCATTGAATGTAGAGAAATTTCCAGTAAGGGAAAATCTGATATGATTATTTTTCTGAGAAAGTTTAGGTTGTTTCTAAATAGTAAGACACTGTTTAGATTCAGGTTAAAGGCTTTTTTTACAACAAGAAAGGCATTGTAGGAAGCAACGAGCTCATCCTCCTGAACCTCATAAATTATACGAAAGGGCTTAGCAGAGGAGGGAAGCATGTAGAAGATTCCAGAGTAGTCCAAGAAAATGTCCACCGGATAAGGGAAAATAGTCTTGATTTCCTGAACTGTAGAATTTAGTGTGCCCGAAAAATAATAAATTTCTGAATTTGAAACACTTAAGCTTGTTTGTATGGGTATATTCTCGGCTAGCAGGTATGTAGCTTTGTAAAAATTTGTGACTGTGCTTCCGCTGATAGTTTCTTTCAGCTCTTCTACTTTCTCAACCATTTCCACATACATTTTTGGGCCAATAAATTTCTAATTTTTTATTTTTAAATTTTCACTGGACTAAGAAGCAGAAGTTTTAGCAAAATGATGAATCTGACACTGTTGGGAAGTGCTGGACTGCCTAAAGTTCAGAGCTGCCGATTTGTGAATTCAGAATAAATTTAAATTTTACAACAAAATTCAAATATTTGCCATCCCCAATGGACAGAGAATTCATAATACGTCTTCTCAGCAATGCCCTGTCCCCGGATGAACAAGTCAGGACAGAGGCCGAGAGAACTATAAAATCTCTGCTTTTAAATGACTTTATGGACTTGCTGATGCATCTGGTCAAGATAGCCACAGACACAGAACTTCCCTTCTCAACCCGGCACATTGGCTCGATCATTGCAAAAAATAGCCTTTACTCGAAAAACCAGCGAATACAAAAAGGATACGAGTCTAATTGGGCCAAATGCCCGCCCCAGTTCAAATTTGAAATTGTAAAACTTCTGCAACAAAGCATTGGAATGAGAGAAAAGGCTATTTTGTCTAATTTGACCAAAATACTTGGCTCTATAATTCGCATGGAGCTGTTGAAGAATGAACAGCGGATGGATTATGACTTTTTCGGACAGCTGCTGGACATGGTCTCTTACAAGGACTTTGCCATCGGTGTTCTTGAGACAATCTCACACGCATGCAACCAGCTGCTCGATGAGACATGCTACTCGTTTTCCAATGAGAGAGGAGATAAGATTAAGATATATCAAATAGGGACATACTACTTGGGCAACCCAGAATCGACCCAGGAGATTACCCTGGCTGCTCTTAAATGTATTCTTAGCTCGTTGGAGGTGTACGAAGACGTATTTGTCTCAGACTCCAAAAGAGGCGAGTTTTTTTACAAAATTCTCAATTTTGATGCGAATAATTTCGATGTTGTTGGCGTGAGCTTAGAGATTGTGAATCGTTCTATTGACATATTTAACAACATTCCCGACTCTGAAATCTGTCGTATTTGGGACTTTTATAAATCATTTTTCAGCCAACCAGAAAATGTCCCAATCCAGGTTTTTGAGTTCTGGACTTTGCTTATTGAACTAGAAAAGTCTGAATGTCTTTCCAAATGTTTGCCAAGCCTGGTTGCAAGTCTTCTTTCCTGTCTCAAAAAGGAAGATGCAGACGACAACGATTGGACCTCACACAAAGCAGCCCGCAATCTGTTCCTTCTACTGAACAAAACTCTCCACAAGAGTCTCATTTCTGACGTGATGTGCCAGAATTTTATTTTGGATAAGCTGCAGTCTTCTGATACTAAAGACCATGCAATTGCACATACGGCCTTGGCTTGTGTTGCTGGGCCTGGTGCCGAAGACTTTGTTTATGCAAGACTCCCAAGCTTGATTGCAGATTTAGACTATACAGATTCTGCCATTGAGGCACTATACGCACTTGAGAAGGTCTGCGAGGTAGACATCTATTCAACTGTAGACTTTCTGCCGTCGATTCTGGAAAAATGCGGAAGTATCATTCAAACGAGTTCAGAATTCGACATACAGGCTACTTGGGTTTTCCATTCAATTTTAACATCCATGAAATCAGGTGTTGTAGAGCAGGTAGAGAAAACAATTGTCTTTCATTACACCAACATAATGTCTATCCTGATCAATAAACTCAATGCTTCTAAGCCTGAAAGCTACGAGCTTCGAAATGCCTTAAACACAACTCTTTCTGAGCTTATTTCTTCTTGCCCGCACAGTCACAGCTATCTCTTGGACCATTTTGAATCTTACCTTTACTCGAGGATAAACCAATTTATAGAAAATATCAAGGTATCTGCTCAGAACGATGTATTTGTCTTGGATGACCTTATTTGTGGCTCTGTCATACTTTTAGAATCCACACTCAGTATGAAGAAGATATTTGATGTCAATACTCTGTGCAAAACTTTTGTTGACTGCCTGTTACTGCCCGAGATGCTGGTGAGAGGCGAGGTCTACATAGCCATGTCCAAGCTTCTATGCCATTTCTCGATTCATCTCAAGAAGTTCATGCCTTACATCTTAAGAGATTTGGCCAGCAACGAGATTTTTGTCATGAAGTCTGCTATTAATCTTCTTTCGGAATGCGCATTGTTTTTAGAGTCTGTATTCTGTGAATACACGTATGCTGTTGTCCCTGCATTGATTACCGCCATTTCCTCTCCGGCTGTCCCATTGGAGCTTAAGCCTGAAATAATCAATGTTCTTGGAACCGTGGCGCTTGCAATAGGCAAAAGCTTCGCGCCCTTCTTGGAGATGTGTGTGATTCTATTCTCTCAGATTAACACCCTCGATAGACTTGGTGACGAAGATTATGTCGACAGTCTTAGGAAATCAGTTATGAAGCTTTTTAGCTGCATTCTTGTGGCTGTTCGCAATTCAAATGAGATCAAAGCCATCTTTCCTAAGATATTTGATAATATTAAAATATCAATAGAGGCAGATGTAGACTCTGCTTACACCAAAGAATCGTTGGATCTCATTTGTGACATACAGAATTTATTGGGCACCAGATATTTGGATGTCTCCTGGATCAGAGAGTACCTTGAGGATGTTATGAGAAGCCAGAAAGGAACAATATTGTCGAAGGCAAGGAATATTTACGATCTGAGTTATTAAAAATTTGTTGAAAGTATTTTTTTACAATTTAATTTAAGTAAACTGTATATTGTTCAATAAATAACCTGAAACTTCCAATAAGTTATTTTTTATCAATCTTTGACTCTTTCTACTTCTTCTATGAAGGCCTCTGTAAACCCTTCAAGATCTTCTCGTAAATTTTCTTGCAGAAAAGCACTTCCTATCACGTTTATTGCATTCTCTCTTTTACAATACCCGAAAAAGCTTGCCTTAGTGACTTTTGTTTTCAGGCTTTCGTAATCATACTGTGTTGACACAAGTGCTGTTTTTGACTTTAGATTGTCAATGATTGTGCCAAACAGGATTATGCCGTTGGTAGTGTCTGTATATGATCCAATATCGTCTATTATGCACAGGCTTTTGCCGTTGCTTTTTCTTAGTATTTCTCCAATTGCTCTTACTTCCTTCATAAATCTGCTTTCCGTTAAATCAGGCATCTCCTCCTGGTCTATTTTGAAAAGTATTTTGTCATAGACTGGAATCTTAGCGTGGCTACACTTTATTTTACATCCTATTTGGCCCAACACTATGCTACTCAATATCTCCCTGAGAATCTTGTTTTCATAGAGAACAACAGACTTTTGACTAAAATGCATCTGCTTGAATCCTCCGAAATTCTCAAACGCAATTTCGCCATTTGTATTAGAACTGATTTCATAGTCTGGAAAACAGCCTTGGAATTTGTAAGAATGCCCTATAAGAGACGTATAAGCGTCTATTAACCCAATAAACTCAAAAAATGGCTGAAAATTAATCTTTTTGAGCCTTGATTCTACTCTAGAGCGTATGAATGTTGATCTTTCTATTACATCCATGTAAATGTTTCCAAATTTGCTATCAAGCGCTTCCATTTCATGTGTTTTATAGTAATTTTCACCTTTGATCGAAAAAAATGGTTGAGTACGGCCTTTTTCTGCCTCTAATATGAATCCAATATCTGGAAAATATATAATGTTAGATCGGCATCCATATTTTCTGCTGCAGGATTTTGCTATTTTACTCAAGATTTCTGGCATTTTCTCAATATTTTTTCTCAACCTGTCAAGCTTACCATCAATTTTGTCCTTGATTGCATTATTTTTAAATATCCTGAGAATCTTATATGCCTTGATATATTTTTGCCTATTTTTAAGCATTATCTTATCGCTCACAAGTCTGCAAAGCATCAAAACAGCCTTGATTGTCTCCTTAAGTCTTTTGTAATTTATGCTTCCTTCAATATGTTTGATCTTGCATTTCTTTAATATCTTTGTGATTTTAGGATAGTATACTCTTAGATCATTTTGAATTTCACGCGCTTCCAGTATCTCATCAACATCGTTCATTGGATTCATAAGCCAGCTCATCATAATTTCTCTTCCATATTTAGTAACAGGCTCATTTATAATGGATTCTTTTGTGCAGATCAGCCCCATTTTTTTGAGATCTGATTTTGTAAATGCAGGGCCATAAGCGTTGTCTATTGATTTGATTGGAAAAGAGTCCAAAAAGCCAATTTTGTCGCCTTCAAGCATTTCTGTAAACGTCTTGTGGTTCATATGCTCCTTGAGCATAAAGATTGCATGAGCGTCTGTCGAATGCAAGCCTTTTATCCTCAGGTTGCAGTTTTCTATAGGATGCGTCCATTTGATATTAAACTTTTCAAAAGAAATCTCACACATCTCTGGCACTAGAATCAAACTTGGCGCAATTTCAGCGATTATTTTCAGGATTCGTGCATATCGGAAGTTGCCTGGATTGCTCAGGTACAAAGAATATTCTGATCCTGTAAAAACACACAATGAGAAAGTATTTTCTATCAATGATATTGCTGCGATCGGAAATTTAGATTCTGCCATCGCATAAAAGCAGAGAAATTTATTAGAAGATTTCCAACAGACGCAAGAAGAATACATTTTTATGCTTTATGCAAGTAAAGTTACAAATAGACGTAAGCTAGCAATATTGTTATGCAATTGAATTATAAAAAATAACTCATTATTGTAGTTAATGGGTATTAACTTATATAAATATATAAAACTACTTAAAATTTATTCTAATATTTGATGCAGTTTAAGCTGTATCAGGGATGGATGTAATGTACAAGTTTAACAAAGAACCTTTGTTCCCTATAGCCTAATTTGAGGATGCAAGCTTTTTCAATGAGAAGATTATCGGTGTAATTGTGACAGATCCGAGCATCGAAAGAGTCATTAATGGCGAATATTTCAATATTCTATCGGGGGTCTGAATTTTTAAATTCTCCACCGCATCTTGGAGCTCTTCTAGATTGCCTGAGTTGAGTACTGACTCGTCCTCAAGAGATTCATAGTTGTTTATGAGTATTTTGAGGCATTTCAGGATTTCTTTGTCTACAGAGTCGTCCTTAAGAAGATCATTGAAAGATTGTTTGGCTTTCAGTATCTTGGAATCTAAAATGAAGGAGTGGTAATAGAATGGTGCTAAATGGATAAGAAAAGCTGACAAGATAGAGAGCACTAGCACAATATATTCTTTTTTGTTTGTTTTCATTGATATGGGGCAAGTGCTATTTGTTTATTTAATTAAAAATAATTTTAATCAATCAAATATTGCTTTTTTAGCAAGTAAAAACTAATTAGCATTATTCTTGTAAATTATTAAAAACCTGTTTTTAGCAATCTGGCTTTGCAAATCAGCTTTGCAAAATTTCAAAAAAAAAAGAATCAGCTGAAAACTTTTATTAGGTGAGAGAAAAATAATTTAGAATCTTTTTAACCTGTTGATCGAATACTTTTGTGTTAACGAAATTCTTTAGCTGGCGTATTTCTGACAGATAATCCTTCTTGGTAAATTTGCCTCCGCACTTGCAATACTCTTTCAATCTTCTTTCTTCAAAGTATCCACACTTTTCGCAGTATCTGTCGCCATAGATTTCCATCCTCCAACAATAATGCAAATATCTCAGGCACTCCCTTTCGACTATCTCATTAGAAATCTCAGAATAGCATTTCAAGCATTTTTTGCGCAAAATGTTTTCTAGCCCACACGCCTGACAGAAAACAGTCAAATTAAATTCGTGCTTCTTGCACTCTGCAAATTCACTTGACCTTATCAGCTTGTAGCAGTTGGAAGCAAGACTATGAACATCTCTTTTGAAAGACAGCAGCTTCAGAAGCATTTTCACTGCCTTGAAATCCATTTTTTTCACACAGTCGTAGACACTATCATTTGCAATGGGCAATTCAGAAAAGTATAGCTTCAAGAAATCCATTGGAATTTTAGACTCTGAAAATCCATAGATCTCATTTTTATCCACATAGAAATAGTTGCACGGATCAACAAAGCCCAACTTCTCGAAAACTTTGATAGCCTTAAAATTTAAAAGTTCGTAGCCAGGAATCTCGCTGATTCCCTTTTTAATAAATTCAACAAACTGGTTGCATCCCTCAATATGCTTTTTTTCAGTGCCGATAGTTACTAGCTCTTTGGATGCACTAATTATAGTGTACTGTCCTTGCTTGAGCTTTGACATCAGATTAACAAGATATTTTTGGTGTGTTATTTCAATAGCCTCCCTGAGCCCAGAGCTGATAATCTTTGAATCTTTTTTAATCCATCTTCCAATCCTATCTAGAAGAAGCCTGGCTCCTGTGTTCTGCTTCAAGAACTGTATTACAAGATTCTTAATGAAGTCTCTGAAGACTATAAAATCTTTACGGCTGTAACCGTCGTATAATTTAGTGGTTCCCTGGAACGATTTATACTCGATGATAGACAAGACCAGTGAATTTGATGATTCAAATTGAACACAGAATCCAGGGCTATAGCCAGGAACGTACATTTCTTCCTTGATTATGGCTTGGAAAAAATTGTTTTCTTCTGTAGGCAAAATTTGATTATCTAGAAATTCCTTGTACAGGAGATGATCAAGAAGAGGTCCAAACCCACAATTGGTATCTTGCTCCGTACTAACATTCAAAAGGGGAATCTTGTAAAGTCTGGAGATTTCCAGAAGTTGATGGAATCTGTTTCTGAATCTCAAATGCAAGTTTGAATGAATTTTCATCAAGTTTTCAAAGCTGTCTAAGAAAATAGATGCAGACATGTCCACCACAATCTGGTGGTAGTTTTTAAATGTCTCACTGATCACACCCGAATTAGAGTCTGACCTGCCAAAAACAACAATGTTTGTGCCCCTTATTTCATTTTCTTTGTAATCGCTCAGTGTAAGTCTCTTAACAAGAGGATGCTTAAGATCAGAGACAAAAACAGTGTCTCGAAAGGTGATACAATAAACAGCCTTCTTCTGATAAGAAAAGGACGAAATAAGAACAGGGTCGAATGGGTAAATTTCAACCTGATTTTCTAGCAGAATCTGGTATGAAGGATGAAAGCAGTTGTACACTTTTTTGATAGAAAAATGATCAAAAAACTTGAGATATTTTGGGCTTTTCATCTCATTTTCAGGAATTTTCATTTCAATCAACTCAATGTCACAATTATGGCTGCAGATATATTTCAAAACAGAGTTATACTCGGCAAAAAAGCTTTTGTCGTTCACCTCCAAAAACACGTTTCTTACAAAGGGGTGCTTTATTTCATCCCCATTATAATATTTCACCAAGTACTCTCCGTTGTCCAAATAAGTAATATTGATTATTGATTTGTTGAATGAATGTCTTTTTCTGTAGAAATCAGTCCACAGATCTTTAAAGTGGTTCATAAAATCAAAAATATTCATGGTTTTGACAAGCGTCTTTTCTTTTCCCGGATCAACAGCATCGGAATTAGGGGAATAAGGAATATCATCTGTGGGTTTGCAGTCAACTGGCGAAGCATCTTTGGCACGCTTGAAAAAGTTTTTAGTGTAGAACAGCCCCTCAAGTCGCCTCTTTGGTCCTAAGTCCTCAATGTCTTCTGTCCTGGCAAAGTTCAAGCGCTCTTTCCGCGATCGTTCCCTGACCCACTGCGGGACGGCTACTCTAGCAACCGGATTTTCAATATCCTGCAAAAATGCAGGGATCACTACAAGCCTTTGCAGAATGCTTTCAAACCTAGTTCTGTAATAGCTCCAGTCTATGATGTCTTGCAATTTGTAGGATGTCCCTGCGAACTTAAGCCATTTCTTTAGGAAGAAATCTTTTTTAGCATCTTTAAAAATCATAACAGGTATAACTCGATCAGCAATTGGCGCATTGAGCGGGTACTTGCTTACAATAAATTCACACTTTAGCTTTTCTTCTAGGATGTCGCTGCCTAGAAACTCCGAGAGCTTCCTCGCAGTGCTCAGAATGTTCGACTTTTTGTTTGCGTAGCTCTCGATGGACTTGGACATGCTGCGGGACTCTGAAAATAGATAAAATAGTGATTCATCATCAAGTCCTTGGCCCTGGCCATATATTATGTCCAGCCAGTAGTTGCATATCTTGGCAATAGAAGAATAGCACTCCTGGAGTGTAGTCCCATCGTTAAAATGGCTAAAGATGTCCTCTTGAAATTTTCTAACAAAATTTAGCTCACCCCTTCTTTTCAGCTCAAAACCTTTCAACTCTACTATTTTATTGCTATGATCGAAAACAACATATCGCTTCTTCAGCAGCTTGTTTTCCTCCGTTGATGATGGGATAATCATCGACTTGTAGGGACCGTCAATCTCAAAAAAGATCGAGTTTTGTGGCGATGTCTCGTAAGACCCATCCTTCTTCAATGTTTGATACTGGAAATTTGTGTATTTTTTGCAGACAAAGTAATTTAAAATATTTGCAAGCACTGAGATATTTTTGCCTCCCATTTCAATCTTGCTCGGGAAGGCTTCAGGCACGAGGCACCAGATCCCATCCGTGTCCAGCTCAAGCGGAACTCCTATTCTTTCAATCAAATCTTTCGACAATTTTATGACTTCTCCGCCCACATTGCACACTGTCGCTGCCATCTCTAATGAGAACCACCGGGATCCTTCTCGCATAGCATACCCGTAGAATGAGTTTAAAATGCACTTATAGGCCACCTGGATGCTATTGCATGCTGTCATTTTCTTCTGGTTTTCGCTAGTAGGGTTAGATTCGTACTCTACCATTACCTTCTTGTATAGATCTTTGTAAATATATCTCTGATCACGAAATTTTCTGACAGTTTCCACATAAAACGGGACTTCTCTCTGGCAGATAGTGATAGACTGCTTGCTCACCTCGATCTTCTTTGTCTTCTTGTAGATGTTCTTCGAATATTCCAAAACCCGCTCTTTGAGAAGAGAATCCTGCTTGTGTCTGGGCAAATTGGCAAAGGCGGTTCTTCTCGACTCGTTATTTTCATACATGCAAAATGTTTCGTTTTCAAGCTGATTTCTAATCATCGCAATCTCGTTTTTCTCGGGCGGAATGTATTCTGCCCTGGAAACCCACTCCATTCTTCGCTTGCAGCTGTTGTTTTCATCATTAAAATCGCATCTCACACAAATGTCATCACTCACCACAGAGATAGGCTGCAGCCTGTTTGTAAGGATAATGTTCGGATACATTGCCCCCACATCCAAGTGGTAGATGTTGCTTCTTCCGTGTATTTCACCCGAGCACTTTCTCAGGCTCTGAATGAAAGAGTTTTTCTTGTCCAAATAATCTGATAGACTGCTGAATTCCTCAAAAATGTAATCAAAATTATCAATAATCAGGACCACAGCTTCAGACTCCACTGTAAACTTAGTTTCAAAGTCCGACCTGAAAATACCAGCTTTGAGAGACTCCACATGGCCTCCGACATATGTCATGTTTTCTGCAATATGTCCGTTGTAATATTCCAGCCCAGAAAATCTTTTTTTAGGCGGAATAAGGAGCTTGTAGTTCATGGCCTCGTCCACCAAGAGTGCCTCACACAAGGTCCCTGAACCCTTGCATAGGGTTTGAACCGGAGGCAGAGGAATGAGCGTACAGATAGAAAAGATATGCTGATGCACATATTTAAAATAGAGAAAATAGGTTGCAACAGCATCGGAGACCGAATAGGAAGCTAGTTTCTGTGGATCTTCGCTTGCGCATCTGAGCATGTCTTCAGGATCGATCTCATCCGGGAAATATCCCAGCTTGATTCTAGTAACATCCTTCAGCCCCTGGTTGTTCATTGGCAAGTAAGAGTCACGTTTTACCCACTTGTAGCAGTCCAAATGCACAATAAAAGGGCATTCGTAGTATTCATTAGTCTCTTGGAAATGTGTTGTCAGGCTCAGGTCCAAGCCATATTTTTTCATTCGCTTTTCAACAAACGGCCAATCGAAATACCCGCCATTGTACGTGGTGATAATGTGAGGTTGGTGTTCCTGAATGACCTCGACAAACCTTACCAAAAGCGTTTCTTCGGAATCCTCGTTGTAGACCCTGAAAGTCCCTTTGACTTCGTCTTTCGCACAGTACTCAAACTCTTGTATTTCCTGCGTAACTATGCTTCTATTCACAATCAGCTCTCCAAATTCTTCGGTGAGAATGGAAATCATCATGATCTGATCATATTCGGGATTAGGAAACTTCAGCGGTGGCTTGGTCGTTTCAATATCAAAAGCAAATATTTTAAGATCAGGATGTGTTATTCGATCATTTTTGACAAAATTATACTTTTCACCATCAAAGCTAGCCTCATACCAGCTGCCACACCTGATATTAAAATCATATCCCACCTGATTTTCAATAGGAATATCATATTCATGTACATTGACGATCTGTGATACCACATCCTCCTCCTTCTCGTCACATCTAAAATTATTATACACTTCTTCCATGTGCTTGGAAGCCTCTGTTTCAGATAGAGCCTCTTTTATTTCTCTCAGGCAATGCTGGAAATTGCTGTCTGTCGTAAAAGATATTTTTATAAACTTCTTGGGCGGCTTGTTCAAATGGTTAAATTCTTTTGTATCGATCTTCTCAATAATCTCAGTTGATTGTATCTTTCCTTCGTACTTTCTCCTGAAATACTCCTCAATGCTGTAAGCATCGTCCTTAAACTCGACTGTGAAACTAGGAAACACTGACACAGCTGCTTTGAAGTTGCCTCCAAACTCGTCTACAAAATACAATGTTACTTTCCAGCTGGTGAGCTCGTCTTTGTGTGTGTGGTAGTTGAGCAGCCATCCTTTTCTTGGTTCAGAGCCATAATAGCTGGAATATCCAAATTGGATGTCCAAAAGATTTTCTTCTTTCATTTGAAAGTCGTTCATGTGGACTGCCCACAAAATTTATTAATAGCATCTAAATTTACACAGAAGCTATATGTTTTAGAAGTACTGTATTCTCTAGAATTACATATTATGAATAATGATTTTAAACAAACTAAGATTGCAATCACTTAAATTTAATGAATGTTATTGATTTGCTTGTTTGATGGTTCACAATATTTTTAAGAAAGAATTTGCAAGAAGCATTGACATTTATTTATAAAATGCTTTCCATCTTTTCTCCTCTCCAGACCATAAATAAATTTTCAAGATCTAAATGTTTTAGATTGTCAATGTAGATGAGTTGGCCTAGACAGATTAATTGGTTTCTAGCTTCCTGTATGTCATATACAACTCTTGCGCTGCCTTTTGGTCTTTTATGGCTCGCAGTATCTGATCAAAGTTAAACTTTTCGTTGGACAATGCCTTAAAATTTTTGACAAACTCTTCTCTGGGCTCCAAAGGACATGTGAAGATCTTCAGATACTCCTTCATGGTTTTTATATGCGGTATGAAAGAAAACTTCGTTCTTAGCCATTCTTCAAGGCTCAAAATATCCCTGAACAGCAATTCGCTGATCAACGAATTCATTTTTACTGTTGTCACTCTTGAAAAAAGCAAAGATGTGCCGATCTCCAGCAAAAACTCCTTCAGCTCCTGCGTATTGCATTTCTCAGAACTTAAAAATGATTCAAAAAACAGCTTGAGTCCGTTGAAATTACTCACCTCTGTTTGAATCGCAGGCATGCTGCTGCTCAGGCATCTTTCTATTTTCAAGCTCTGTGATTTCTCAAGCTTTCTTGCAGCTTCTAGCCCCGATGACTTGAGATCGACATGTATAAATTCAGACATTTTGCAGATGTACTCTTCCATAATCTCCTCAACGTACATGAGAGTAGATATAATCATTATCCCCTTATTCAGACTGTCTTCTAAATTTATTTCTTGCATCTTTCTGAGCAAAGCCTGATCACTGATCTCAAAAAGACACAAAAAGGCATTTCTATCGTTCAGGTACAAAACCTTGTCATACACAAATTCCAATTGTTCAAAGAATGTTGTAAACTCAGGAAGAACATACTTTGTTGTTATGCTATTGTCATTTTTATCACTAGATCCCAATTCTAGATATTTCTCCACAAAAAGATCTAAGTAAGGAATAAATACTGCTGATATCATGTTCTTATGGATGCATTTTAGGGATTGAACAGTGCCATGAATCTGAATCTCATTCTCTTCACTGGTGTCTTTCGACAAGCAGCATTGTTTTGTTTCATAGAATTGTATTAATTTCTGCTCAAATTTTACTGATGCGAGAAATCCCAGTGAAAAAGTTGCCTTTTCTACTTCATTATTATAAAAATAGCTGCACAGTGCCTGCTTGATCATGACAAGTGATCTGTTTAATATTTTGAGGTCGATATTCCATTCTTGAGGGAGATTCTCGTATTTGATAGCCAACTCTTCTATCTTCTTTTCGACAAAGTCATAAATGTGCTGAAGAGAGCCTATGTTTTGGAATTTTGCCGAAATAAATTGCGAAATATCTGCCATCTTCTGAGAAATTATATAATTACACACAAAATACCTGACTTTAAGAAGATGGTCTGTTCCTAATATTTCTGATATTCTCAAAAGTGAGGTAGGCACAGATGTGTCTTGATACACAAGACTCAGGGTTGCCTTGTATGCAAAGTTTTTTAGTTCCTCATAATCCTTGTTGGTAAGATTTGATTTTTTGTGCGATTGTGAGACTTTGCATGTCCTTTGTTCCAATGCTCTGTATAGTTCATCATAATCACCAGAGTTGCAAAGTTTTTGGAGGTGTTTGTCCATTGTTGATTGTTTTAGAATTTATGATAAAATATTATTGATGCATTAAAACAACAAAATCTAGTAAATAAAGAAGAACATTTGTAAAGTCTATTTTATAGGTGTGCAGTATGTTTGTTTGCAAAGAATAACATGTTAGTAAATAAACACTACTTGTCTAAACTAATATATTTGAGCATATTTTGTATTGTTCTAATCCTAAACACTTTTAATCTTAAACAACTTTCAATCTTGAACGCTTTTAATCTTAAACAACTTTCAATCTTATTTTTACTAAGACTTTATTTTCATTGTAAATTATGTATTCAATTTATGCATAATAAAGATATTGCATAAAATTTATTCGTAAAATTTCTCATGCCTGGCTGATGAAAACTGACACAGGAGAAAACAATGAGTCCAGCTCATCGGTGGGTGGATACCAAGATCTCTGGGTGCTGAATTTCATGAACAAAAGACAGAACAGATACATGGAGAGGATACAGGATTTCTTTATTTTGGATAGGTTTAATCTGCAAGGTCTCTCAGACAAAGTGGAGAATTACGAGGATGCTTATCTTGCTATTCTGGACCAAAAACCCTCCAAAAGCTATGAAACGGAAGAAAAGGTGTATCTGCTAGTACACCAAAGGTACATTTTTACGAAGATAGGCGCAGACAATGTTCTGGATCGGGTACTAAACAAAGAGTATGGCACATGCCCGAGATTTGGCTGCGAAAATGCTGTTCTCATACCAGTTGGGCTCTCAAATGACATTGGGCAGCATGAAACAATGGTGTACTGCTACAACTGCGTGAACCTGTACGAGCCAAAAGGAAGCTTGAAAAAACTTGATGGATGCGCTTGGGGAATTGGATTTCCCCATTTTCTAGTTCTGTCGTATCCTTATCATTTTAAAAAGAAGCCATATCAGCCATACGTTCCTCGGCTGTTTGGATTCAGAATCGCAGAGCCTAAAGATAATAAAGAAGCTATTTAGAACTGTACTAGAATTTCTAGGTTTTAAAAAGTAAATTCTTTGACTTTTTTGTGAGCTTGAGAATTAACTAGGTTTTGTAGAAACTAGCTTATTGGTAACACTAAAGATACAAATTGTAAGTTTATTCCTGTGCTTCGCAGCAAAATGTAAAGTTAACTTAAAACATGCCAATCTAGCTATTTTTAAGTTGAAGAATCAATAATCTTAGCCTACCTTAACTTCAAAACCAATAAAATAAACAAGGGTTGAAGGTTTGGCTACTATAAATACATTAGAAATAACAGTTGTGGATGTAACTGGAATCTTAAAAAATGTAAATCAAATTATAGCAATTCGAAGCCAATAAATATTCCATTGTATGATAGTCCTGATTTTGGTAAGCTGTCTTTTATTATCTCAAAATAAATAACTGATTAAAAACAAAAAAAATATAAAAAATATCGATATAGGTAGATAGCTTTATTATTAAAATCCTCTACGCCTCTTTTTGCAAAGTTGAAGTCCCTTTTTACAATATTTCCTCATCAATTCGCATCCCACAGTTGCATTCGCTGTAATCTCCCTTAGAAACAAACACATGCTTATGCTTATCCTCTTTGGCTCTCAAAAACGTTTTTCGCTTCAAATCCTTGACTTTCGTTTTAATCTTTTCAATCTTCCTTCTTTTTATCTTCTCTTTGCGTTCTATCTTTATCAATTCAATCTTTTCCATACTCTCGTGCTTTCTCATGCTAAAGTCCACAATCTCTTTCTCCAAGTATAATATCATGTCACTCCAGCTGCCCTTATGCGGGTTAGGACGCGAGAGAAACCTAAATTCTCTAAGCTCTTCTTCCGTAAGAAGATAATTGGACTTGCACTGTGTTTTTGTGATGAATTTTAAATTGGTTCTGCTGCATGAGCTGCATACTCTAATAGAAAAGGTCTTCTTAATTTCAAACACGACTGGAACTGCTTTGCAGTACATACAGCTTTCATTCTGATCGGTATTCAGAGACAGGGAACAGTCCTCCTTGACTTTGCTGTCTGCTGGTGCGGCCTCTGGCTCTTGAAAGAATCCACCACTCTCTTCTTGGTCCATCAAAACTTCATGGCAAAATAAATTAAAAAATATATAAAATTAATTTGTAGTTTAAAAGCAGCCATTTTATGCATTTGCAACTTATTCATGTTTGCATAAACAGTAAATCTTTGTAACAGAGATGAAAATACCAATATAAATAATTAAAAGATTCTATTGTGACCCCATGTTTTCCCATCTCTTGAACTTGTTTTCTCCGTCCGGAAGATGGCATCTGAAGCCAAGAAGATTTCCAAAGGACTCAGAAAACAATTACACAAGTAAAGTCTTACTTCCACACTATATCTTGAAAGATCTTGTAGACTGCAATTTTCAGCCTCCGTACGTGTTTGAAATATACCACGAAGGCGGTGTATACAAAACAGCATGCTCTGTCTTGGACTTCCAACTAGAGGAAAATGATATTTTTGTTCCAAGCTGGATGTTTGAGCAGCTGTCTCTGGATGATTGCGATGAAGTTTTTATCAAGCCAATTAAGTCTGTCAAAGGCTCGGGAATAAAGCTTCTGCCCCACAGTGTCGATTTTCTGTCCATTGAGTCTCCTAAGAAAGAGTTAGAAGAAAACCTTAAGAACTACCATGTTCTAAGCTACGGAGACGAGATTTTGCTCAACTTTGAAGACATCGGAAGATGTAGATTTACTGTCACAAAGATATTCCCAGAAACGGAAGATACCATTTACATTGTGGATACCGACCTTAATGTAGATTTTGACGAGCCTCTTGGGTATCAGGAGAAGCTTGAGAGCGAAAAGAGTGTTTTGAAGTATGTTCATGTGCATCAGGAAGATGATTACAAAGTTATCAGGTTCGATAAGACAGGGCTTCTTTTTGATTGGGACGCATTGAATTCTCTTGCCTCGGAAATAGCATAAGAAAGATTACTTTATACAAATAGGAGGAAATGCTTAACATATTATTTTAGATTAAACAATTATTTGATCAATTCTTGTTTTTAAAGCTTATAAAGACCCTTTTAGGCAACTAGCAGTCAATTAGCGATATTTTTGGTTGAGTTGGCTAGCCGTGTTTTCGATACTTAGAGATTCTTCGTAATAGAATTTGCAATGTGTCTTTAATTCTGGCTTTATACAGTTTATTCCTTGTGTTTAGATTTTTAAACAAATACAGTTTTTAAAAAAAGAATCATGCAGCAGAAAATCGTGTTTTTGGAGGAATACTTTTCTTTGGAGTGCTCTTTGTGTTTTTACAATGCATCTGCTCTGAATTCAGAGCATAAAAAGTCTGAAACCAAATGTTTTAACGTATCCAATTTTTATCAAAAATATTCTCTGCCCATCTTTTATGGTCTATGACATTTGCATAAAAGTTAAAGAAATTGGCGATGTGTACGGGAACTACTGCAAAACAACAAAGAACAGCATTTATTTGAGAAATACTCTTTTGGGCAAGGCCTCCAGCGTGCTAGTGGCTGGTTTTAAAATCGAGAAGAAATACATTATATCTGTGACCAGAATGGGCGGCACACCGCATTTTGAGTCTTTTTCATCTCCCCAGCTGAAAGCTGTGATTGAGCTCAACATTCCAGCTTACACAGAGAAGGCCCAGGGGATCCTTTCCCAGCGAGCGCTTGAAGAGAAGCAAAGGAGCAACAGCGTCGAAAAGGAAGAGTTGTCTGAAATTCTGTCTGGAGGATCTCCGTTGCTGAATCTGAACGATAAGCAATCCAAAAACAGGAAGAAAAAAGGAGAATGGAACCAGTTTGCTGCAAACCAGAAGCTTTACGGCATAACACCCGAATTTGACTTGAACGACTACTCTACAGAGATAAATCGGAACGCGTCTAACTACAAGGAGCTAGAAGAAAGGTCGTCGAAGATTGCTAAGGAGATCATGTCGCAAGCTACCAATGACACACATAGGCTTGAGGAGCGAGGAATTACGAAACCGTCAGATTTGTCTGAGGACAAACTGTACTCTGCGGTCAATGCTGAGGAAAGGTGGGCAGAGACTAATCGTGAAGAAGTGGCTGTGTCTAGCAGTAGTGCTCTCCCACCAACTGTTTGTGAAAAAGCCTCGATTATCAAAGAGCTTGAGGAAATAGGAAAATTATCCAAAAACTACAGTGAAACTCCCGACAAAGATGCATGGACTGGAATGGCAATTGCATTGCTTTCTAAAAAGCGTGCACTCGAGAGCAAGCTGCAGGCATTGAATGAGGAAAAGAAGGAGCCTAAAGATGGATCTGGTTCTTCTGATAAACTGAGTAATGAAAAGGACGAGGCAGCCCGAAGAAACAAGGAATCTTTCAAGAAGAGTCATGCGTCCTCTGACAGGCAAAAGAACGATGATGGTCAGCGAGGGAGAAACGGCAGATTGAACCAGCGAATGTCCAGTAGAAGACAGTTTGATGGTGGCAAAAATGCTGAATCTGAAGCCAAACCTAAGAAGAATGGTCCTGAAGTCGATGCTGCCAATTTTAAAGATGTGCAAGAGTGCATTGAAGCCATGATAAACTGTTTTGAAACACGCAGGAGCGACCAGAACTCTTTTTTGCCCAGATCGTCTGTGAAATATTGCGGTGATCTGTATCTGTCTTACACAAAAGCAGCTGATAATTTTGAGTTTTCGGATGAAAGAATGAATGATATCATTGCTGGAGTACAAAAAGATTCCGAGCTATTCCATAAAAAACATAAGCTGATTTAGTCAGACTATTGCCTATCTAATAAAATTTTTATTTTTAATATTCCTGAAAATATTTCTCAAATCTTATTGGTAGATTTTTATCCTTAAAAATAAATGCTTAAAGATTCTTTTTGTTTTTACGACTATCCCATGCCTTGTGGATAAATAATTTGCTGCCCAGGAACTTCGACTCTTGCTGAGATGTGCAGTGGCGCAGAAATAAAAAAACTCATAAATTTTTGTCCATGTTTGTTCTATCAGAATTGGAGGATTCTGTAGAAATAAAAGCATCTTCCCAAGATCGAGAAAAGATACTTTTTAAGAAATTAAATTTGAAATATGCCAACAGGCTAGCTGGTGACCTAGGACTGTGTATTTTTGTCCACGAAATCACCGAGATTTTGGATTATGAAATTAAGAATGAGCTGCTGATTGCCAGTGCGCGCTTTACAGTGGTATTTTTAAGATTTTATTCTGATGAAGTTTGTGCAGGTGTAATAGTGAGACAGGAGGAAGAGAAAATAGTTATTTCCGATGGTCTTTTCAACAACTACGAGTGCCAGGCTCTTGATATCTTTGAAAATTCTGAGTACGAGTCTGAAGATCGACACCACAGATGGGTCTGGAATTATAAGGGAAACCGACTTATCTTCCACGTTGGCGATTTAGTATTATTTAGAATCAAAAAGCTTAGGCATGAAGACTTTTGTGTTGAGGTTTGTATGAACGAGCAGGGGTTGGGACCAAAAATATGGTGGGAATAAAGCTTGTTATTTGTGAATCTTTTTAGTATCCGTATAAAAAATTTTAAAAATTTTAGTGCTTGCATAAGGTAGTTGAGAATAAATAAAATTACATTTTAGTCTGTTAATCTGCAGATGTAAGAGGGAATAAACCTGTTTTGCGGTTGCTTGAGCTTAGAAATTTTTTGCTGAAAATTTTTTATAAAAAACTTCCAAGCCACCGCATGAAAAACATTAAAGGGCCGAAGAGTGCTCTCACAGATTTTATAGAAGAGCATGGAATCAAAATTCAGCACAAAAAAGAAATATCAGGTGCCATTAATGATATTAAAGAAATTACCAAGAAAAAAAGAACGAAGAGGATAAAAATTTGTAAGCCGCTTGAAACAGTCAACCGCCCAGACTCAGTGCTGGAAGAGGAGGAAAAGAGGATGGTCTCTATGCTTTCAAACATCGAAAACCACCAATTTGATGATGAATCTCTCCGTAAAATTGCAATTTATTTGAGTAAGAACAGACTTATGAATCAATTTTATTTTCAATTTTTAATTGAGAGGTCCAAAGACAAGCTAAGCATTTTCGACTGTGCAAATATTCCTGATTCATCGTTTTTGAATTTCAAAGATCTCAAAACTTTAGAGCTGTTCCAATGCGGGCAATTGACGGAAACTACGCTCAATGCCATTCTCAGCAACATGGAAAGGTTGACCGTTTTGAGAATCACAGGCGCATATCTTATTGAAAATTTTGAGATTCCTAAAACACTAAATATTTTGGATTTGACCAATTGCTCTCGTCTAAGCGATGATTTTATCTGCAATCTGAATGAGTCTTTGACATCACTAGACGAATTGCGTCTTTCTTTTTGCTACGGGTTGTCTTCAATGGCTCAGCTTTCGCTAAGTATCAAACATCTGTTTATTTGCGAAACAAAACTCTCAGAAAATTTTTTGCAAAATTTTGAAGATCTCACAAGCTTATCTGTTAGTATGTGTCCAAATATAAACGATTTGCCAACTTTCAGATGTATTAAACACCTTGATGTTGGTGGCATCACAACGTTAGAAAATATAAAACTGCCTGAGACAATTGAGTCTTTAAACATCTCTTACATTTCTAGTTTTGGAAAGTTTGATTATCCCAATCTAAAATATCTGAATTTGTCACATTCAAATTTGGACAAAGATGATTTTTTCAAAATTTATTCTTGCAAAGCCCTTAAGCATCTCAACATTTCATGGAATCAGATTGTAGATGACGATATTTTTCAGGGTCTGTTAACAGATTTAAATTTGGAGAAACTAGAGGTTTTTGGGTGTTTTGGGCTCACAAAAGCCAGTGCTGCTTTAGCATACTCTATAAAAGATAGATGTGAAGTTGTTGGAAACCCTTCTGAAACAATTTACCTCTTAGACGCAGATTTGTAAACATTTTCTTTTTATGTAAGAGTTTTGATATGGCTCTTTGTAATAATCCGTAATAAATTTATTATTTCTATATTGTGTGTTTGTACTGAATATTTTTTGTCTCATCGACCTAAATTTTCTATAGATTGATTTTTTGTGCAAGCTGAATGACTCTTTGCCCAAGAATTCTCATCTTAAAATATTTTTGCACTTTTTTGAATTAAAAATACCTCTAAACAATTCCTAAGAAATGAATCAGCTGGAAGAGAGAAAGCAGACATTGATAGAAGAGCTGAAGACTTTACAGGCAGAAAAAAAGAGGATAGATGAAAGACATGCAGCACTCTCCACTGAATTGAAAGACAAGACTTATCTTTACAACCAACTGATTTCTACAATTGCAGCATTGAAAAAAGATTACAAGGAAAATTTAAAGAGTTTTTCTAACTTTAAGAATTTAATCAAAGAATACAAAACAGAGCAAAAGAAAAGGACTGAAATTGAGTTCTACAAGAAAATCAAGGAAGTTGTGTCTGAGATAAACTCATTGCAGATTGAATTCAAGCTTTCTGTCTTTAAGGTCTTTGACAAAATAAAATCGGCAGAAACAGATCTTTTTCCTATCCTTGAAAGCAAAAAAAGAGCATTTTTCAAATTTCACAAAAATTGGCTGAAGAAGGAGATTTTTGACAAAATAGCCTCTGCTGTGACTGAAAAATCAAAGATCAATGACTTGATTTTTTACATAAGTTTCATGATAAGGTATGAAATATACTTTTTGGAGGCTGTTTTTGTGGATTTTCTTAAGATGCAGATTACAGAACGATTCAAGTATCATTTTATGTCAGATAGAGAATCAAATAGGTTAGATAAGCCTGAATGGTATTTTGACTTTTTGGTAAAGAATTACGAAGACTCTGAATCCATTTTTGAAATTTATAACAGTTGCGCTGCAAGGCTGGGAGCTGAGAAGAAGCACATAAATGAGTTGATAGAAAAAACACAAAGCCTTGTCTATGCAAAACTGAAAGAACTGTCCAAATGCAGCAGCTTGCAGAAGCGTAACCTGGTTTTTCATTTTGTTTCCATGTTTAGGACATATTCGTCTCGTTTGCAGAGCACATACGGCTTTGCTGCGGATTCAAAAGATGTTAGCTATGTTCTTACATCTCTTATGTCCGATTTTGTGGTCTCAGAGCTTTCCAGAATTCATGAAATGAAATGTGTTCAGTGGTTTGACGAGTACAAAATGCTATGCCATGAGAGCATGGTTTATCTCCACAGATTTGGGGATTTTGATTCTAGTTTTAGATTAGAAGACTTGATTGAGGCGATTCTGACCCATTTAAGGCACCTGCTTGAAAATTTCAGATTTATAAACCGAGATGAAGTCAAATTGGCAGGATTTATTTTTTCAAAGCTAGAGGAACTGAAAGAGTATATTTTAAATGAAGAGAGCGAGCTCCTGCTGATCTCACAACCTGCTCATTCTGAGGACTTTTCCTCAAAACCGCTGGAGGCTATTTCAGAAATGAATTCTGAAATTCTGAGATTAATTAAAAAGCTGGCTTTGAACGACATTGAAGTGAATTTCAAAAAAATACAGTATTTCAACTACAGTTCGGTTGAAAATAGAAGGACATTCCAGGTGAATATCAGTAAAATCATGGAAGAGTACAAGCAGTGCGTGTATTTTGATGTGATTGAAAAATATTTTGTAGAAAATTTGGATTCTCTGATTGCAGGGGAAATACTGTTCAAGATAAAGTTTTCTTCTGATGAGTTTGAGGAGTTCAAAGAGTTCTACAAGACTCTTAAGAGTCTATTTACCAAAAACTCGGGCGCAGAGCAGATATGGAGAAGCGATCAGGTGTGCAGGGCCATTGAGGCTGTTTTAAAAGGCACAACATTAAAAGGCAAGACCTATGAGAAAATAGCTCAATTATACACAGAGCCCTAATATTTATTCCTTTTATTGTCAATAAAATTTTCAATCTATTATTTGTGTTTTTGAATATGTTTTTTTTTGCAAAAATAATGAAAACTTTGTGACTGATATTCTAAGATCTTTTTTTTGTAGAGTTTTTTTATTCAAAAACCTTAAATAGATAAAATATTAAAAGAGAAGAAAATGGCCGTAAAGCAGAACAAACCGCCTATGCATAACAACAGTGACTTGTTATTTAAATTATTACAATCTAAATCCATAGTGTGGAGAATTCTCAAAATCCTCTTTACTTTTGTAAATAGTGGCTTTCTTGTCGTGAATGTTGATGATCACATCAAAAATTGCCAGATGATCGGGATTGTGTGTTGAGCATAGCACTGTCTTGCCATCTAAAATAGTCGAAATGTAATTCAGCATATTCTTTGATGAGGAATAATCAAGGTTGGATGTTGGCTCGTCTAGCAGAAACACTGGCTCGTTTTTTATGACTCCTCTCATAAAATTAATCATTTGTGCCTGTCCACCACTGACATTTCTGCAATCCTCTCCCACGATAGTCTGGTAGCCATTCTTCAGGGACTTAAAAATCTCATGTGTGCCGCAGTCTCTGCAAATCTGTATTACCTCTTCGTCAGATAATTTCCTATTTCCGTACTTGAGATTATCCATTACGCTCACATTGAACAGATGAGGCTCCTGAGGGACATACGAAATAGAATCTCTCAAAGACTTTTCTTTCAAATCGGAAAGCTCAACATTGTTCATTTTCAGGCTTCCGTTATACTTCTGAAATCCTAGAAGTGCCATGAAAATAGAGGATTTCCCCGATCCGTTTCTTCCTGTAACAGCAACCTTGTCCCCTTGCTTGATCAAAAGATTCAATCCTGAAAAAATAGTCTCTCCGTCAATGTGAATCTCAACATCTTTAAAATCAATGTCAATGTTTCTTTCTGTGATCACACCTGACCTTTTGTTCTCGTCATTCACAGAGAATTGGCACGTCTCTGCAGCAATGAACTTGCTGGAAATTGACAGAATGCACTCCTTGATCGAGGAAGTCTTAGACTTCAGGTTTTTAAACTGCTCAATCAGCGTCAGGGCATCAGGCAGATAATAAAGACTAGTTGTAAATTTGCTGTTATGCCCAAAGTAAATGAATGTGACGAGTATGGCAAAGCACCCTATTCTGAAAAGAGTCGATGTTAGCTCTGTAAACAAGAAATAGTTCCGGCCAAACGTTATTGGCCCATTCATAGTCTCAGAAAACCTTCCAACTTCCGAAGATTCGTTGTTAAAGGCCTTGATAACATTGTAATTTTTTAGAATGTCAAGAAGAACAAAGCTTGTTGTGTGTTCAGATGCAATAAGCTTTTCTTTTCTAATATTTCCAAAATACACACAAAATGCTATGTAGAATGAGAATGCGATGGAGATGATCGAAAAGAGACATTTTATTGTGAATGTTATTGATTCATCACCACAGAAGAACAGATTCCAGTAGAACAGAATCAGATACACAATTGAGTAAAGAAGATGAATCATTGCCGCCTCAAGCATTGATATTGACGAATTAGCTTGCTTTTTGATGAATGACGATATCTTTCCGGATCCAATAGAATGGTACGAATTGTAGTCCATTTTCATGTAAACTTTGACCAGATGCTTGTAAACCATAGACTTGAAGACATTCGAGTTTGTCGAAAACAAGTAGTTATGCAGAAAGCCTATGGAGCAGTGCAGAGAGTAGCACTTGACATATTTATACAGGTAGCCTGTCAAGTCGCTGGCTGTCTCATAGCCTGGCGCTGGCCTATCACAGGGCTTCAGCACTTTAATGCATTTGCAGAAAAAGCTGCTGGCCAGTATTTCATAGTAGCAAGAAACAAATACAGCTCCTAAAATGGGGATCATGACAGCAACAAATGTTCTATTCTTTAGCAGAGCATCCAGAAAAATATTTTTGAATGCTCTAAATTTTTTGCTGCTTTGCATTTCAGGGGTAATTTTTTCAGAATTTTATACTATTGAACAACTACATTTTTATGAAATGTCAGATATTTAAATTCATGTGTAATAATTTAATAATGATACTTAACATGAAATGGCTTTTTACGGCTACTGTTTTTGTGAAGTTCATAGCATAAATTAGCTGTAAAGTTATTTTATCGATAACATCAAAAAATAGATGTTTTGTCAGCCAACCCTCTCAACAGACTTTAGTATGTTTATTCGCTGGCATGTCGATGAGCTTACACCCAATTATCATTACTACAACATATTATTGAAAATTGTAGATTTTCCAGAGCATCATCCCTTTTTTATCTGAGCAATTCATGAACAGGATTGTGGCAAAAAATAAATCTAATTATTACTTTGTTGTATTTTCTTTACAAAAATCATTCACTGTTGTTTTATATCCTAAATAAACATACCCTTAAAGATATACCTTATATTTATTTCTTATTAGTCTTTTTTAGGTTTTAATCTTTTCTTTGATGTAATTAAATTAATTATTTTAAGCATAAATTTAGATTGGCTTAAGGCTGAGAAAGAATATTTTATTGGGAATGCGAAAGCAGGCAAAGCTTGCTTTTATTTAAACTTTAACAGACTCAAACAATGGCATACGTTGCCGCTGAGAAATGATATAATTAAAGTATCATTCAGGTATTGCTTATGCTGAAGGTTAGCGTAAAACGTAAAAGAACAGACTGATCAAAACAAGCTAGACAGTATCTGGGGTGAACTTGCGATGAGCTGGAGTATGCTAGATTCAAACGACTTATGGGCGTCAATAATGCGCTTGAAATAGAGGATGCGATAGAAAATCAAATAATCCAAAGCTTCTCTGAAACTTACAGTCTCCTTTAAAGGATGCTCTACAGAATTTTGAATAATTTTGTTGTTTTTCAGGACTACAGACTCATCGGCTCTCCTCATCCCAAGCTTGGCCGCAATTTTTGCATTTTCGTAGCTGTTCACACGCAATAAAGCAAAATTATAGTCTTTTTGGAAATTCGAATGCTCATCCGTTGGTGCAATATCTGTCGATACTACCCAGTTTCCCTCTCTAATGTCGTCTAAGTTATCAGAGCTCAGCACTAGCAGCCTTCCTGTGGCTGTCTCAGCAGGCTCAACTGCCTCCTCCCGCAGGTTGAAGAAACTATACAATATTGCTGAAATGAGTACTGAGAAGATGTTTCTTATTTTTATTGCCATTTATGATGCATTACAAAAATTTTTAATAAATTTCAATCATGTCAAACATATCAACATTTGTTTAATGATAGCTTCACTTTTGTAAGAGTAAGGGCTGGGATCAGAATAATGGGTATTAAACAGATAAAGTTCATACTATGCACCTGGTGATCATAGGTCCATCCAAAGAGCTCTATGCAGTCCTGTGGAATGCATCTAGCACAAGTATTCAATAATGGCCTTTAGTCTTTCAAAGGATAGCAGACTACAAGAGACAAGATTCAGTTGATAGCCAATTTTGTGTTACAAAATATTCCAAGACAGCAATTCGTTCAAACAGGTGTCATTATTAAATGATGTGCCCCTTTAATTATTATTAAGATAATGAAGACTTTGTCTAAAATTATTTGTGATTGTTCGCTCTCACAAATTTTATCATTGGTTTACAGAAGTAAAGGACCAATTGCAAATTGCCACCGAATTTGCCCCTTTGAGCCAACGATTGGTCAAAATAACGTGAAACTTCTGATTTAAACGGTATTCTTAGACAAGCCATGAACTTGAATGAAAATAGACTTTTGGGGGAGTTTAATCAGATTCTGAAACTGTACGAGGCATCGCCATTTGGATTCAGACTGAGAAGAACAGGGAGATCACTGCGTCTCTTGGAATATAATGGACTACACTACCTGAATATACAGAATTTATTTAATATTGTTGATGAGCTTCTTGGGCCAAATATACCCACAGACATGATACCTTATCTCGAGAAGATCATATTTTCCGAGGAGATTACAATAGAAACTAAGAATGGGCTCGAGTCCAGACAAGTCACATGTGTTCAGTTTATCGATACAAGATTTTTTGATAGGTGCGTTGAGTGGCTGCAGCAGAATCCCGGATATTTCGATGCCTCATCAAAAGAGAACCTGACAAACTCACTTTACGACAAAATGCATGAATTCAAGCACTTCTCAGCAGACGATGTTGCCTGTTTTGATGGCATTCTGCCTTTTCAGAACTTTTCGCATGACGAGAAGGAAGGCTGTAAAAAATCAAAGGCAGAGAGATATCTGACCGATCCCAGGGTCATGGGACAGGCATATGGGATTCTGCCTAGACCGAGGGGCAAGAACATGGAGCACATAAGCAGAAACTCAGAAGATAGGCCTTTTGCCTGTGAGATACCCTTCTGCAACAGATCATTCAAAAGACATGAGCATCTTAAAAGGCATTTGAAGATGCACTCTGGAGAAAGGCCTTTTAAGTGTGATCATGCGGGATGCACCAAGTCCTTTTCTAGATCAGACAACCTGACTCAGCATTATAAAACACACAGTATGGCAATAAAGAAAAAAGGGGTATTTGGCAGCATGATGAAGAGAAAATTTGGGACTGAACATTAAATATAAAAATACCTTAGATTTAGCTATTTTATTGTGTTTTATCTTCTTAAAGAATTTGTGATCTTTACGACTCAAAAAAATAAGTGAAAGCCCAACAATTTTATCTACAATTTATGTTTAATTATTCCGATTGCATTTGTGTAAATTTCATCAAAATAAGTCATTAATTAATAGGACTTTGCTCCTTAAACAAATTGCTGAGAATTAAGATAGAATTCTAGACTCTCTATTGTTATGCTCAGAGCAAGACTGATTCGTAAGGCTAATCTGACTTGTGTAAGTCAATAAAAAATCCTCATTTTATTTTTTGTGAAAATTTCCTTATTCTTCTGGTTTGAGATGCCCCAATGGAAATTGAAACTCTGAAAAAATTGCAGGTTGACAGCAAGGAGCTTGTTGGGATATTGAAAGAAATAAACGCCCAGCTAGATCAGCAGACTAATACTTTTGAGGGCATGCTGGATATAACTAAAAGAATAAGCGGTTCGTTCAAGTTGTATCGGACACTTGTTAAAGAACTAGAAACTATTGGCAAGCGCTAGAAGACTATGCTTTCTTGTTGTTTCAGTCCAAAGCACAATCATAAAATAAAAGATTTTATTGTAAAAATTTCTCTTACAACACTTAGGTCTTAACAATATTTATAGTTTACTATACATAACAATATTATCGTTAAATTTCTTGTTGGACTTATCTCCTATACAGTTTTTTGTCTTTCTCAACTCTGATCATTCTCAAATAAAAGGCAGTAACAGAGATATACGTTTTCTAGACATCCGACTAAAAAAGTGGTATTATTCCAGTCTTTTAACGCCCAATTTTATCATCTCTTCACAGATATTTTTTAATTTTTAAAAAATTGATGGCCCAAGCACTTTGATAGATTTGACAGGCATCAACAATAGGAGTAAATTTAGCCCAGCATAAAATGCATGAAAAAGATGTCAAAACTGTAAAGCATAGCATAGGAACCGATGACATTGTGTTTTACACAGAAATAATAAGACTAATAAATAGCTATCTGGAAGCTGAGCATGAGATACCCTCAAGAATATCTCTTCAGAGATTAATGGACACAACTTCATCAGTGCATAAACACATTGAAGACAGTCCTCAAGCATCATCTGACTGGGAACTGGGAATCCTGAATAAAATACTCCTAAATCAATCAGTGCAAAAGAACAAGAGTGATGTAGGCTGCAAGGATGATTTTATTAGAAATAACTTTGGAAGAGTCTTGCGTTTTGTCGAGGAGCTGAGAATTCACATTCTTGGGTGGATAAACAGAGCGAAAGGAGAATGGAAGAATACCCTGAAAAGGTACCATATACACTTGCATCTTATTGAGCTGTGTCTTGACGAGAGTAAAACCATGTATGAGAAGATAAATGAGCTTCTAAACACCAATTTTGCGTTAAAGCCGAGCAACATTGTTGGAAATGCTTGTAGAGGGAACTATGGGGTTCTGGTTAGTCACAATACAGCACTTGCTGAAGCATTCGAGAAGTTTGGGGATGCAAAGCTGGACAAGCAGAACCTTGCAGAATGGAAGATTAAGTTCAACATTCCCAACGATCTTTTCCAGGTTATTTCCGGTGATTTTGTAGACTTTGACAACAAGCTTGAAGAGCACTGTTACAGACTGCTCCATGGAATTGAAACAAAGCACAAGGATGAGTTCACTGAGGTTTTGGATGGCAATATTGGCATAATTTATAGAAACAGAAGGGAAAGTGTATTTCCTGAAGATACCTTTTTGAAGCTTATTTCTGTTCTTCTGTCGCCCCAAGAGTTTAGCCTGAGAGAAGCAGAGCTTTGCTTTGAGGGGCTTTTTCACCAAACCTTCAATTTTGACTATCAAACAGGCCTGGATTTTCTCGCTTTCTCGCGAAAGATCTCCTTTTATTTCGACTACCTGCTAGACAGCATAAATCTTAACAGTTTGACAGTGGAAACACTTCTAAGATTCTGCAGAAGACATGCACTGAGCTCAGCCACCCTTCTGAACGACTATGCTGCTATACTTCTCGAAGATGGGGAGTATGGCCAGCTCTGTAGGCTTATAATTTGCAATACCATTTCAGACTTCCAGTACACTAAGCCTTTTCTTGTGTACTTTATTTCTGAGTTCCACAATTTCAGGAAGTTTGTCCCTGACAACTTCAAATCAGATCCCTCAGTCGTCTTCCTAGAGATTATGTCCAATGCAGAGAACTTGTCCAACGAGTCTTTGGCACTACTGCTGATGAATGACTTGTTTGAAATGTTTGCTGACGAGATTGTAGACTTGTTTTTGAAAAGCGAGGATCTCTCAGAGCCTCTGGGATTTAAGCTTGCAGACAAATTGTTCCAGCTTGAGCATAAAACTGGTATTTCCAGAAAAGACAAGAGAAACAGCATAGCAAGGAAGATTATAAACCAGTAAGCAAATAGATTTTGCAAGATCTAATAAAATAATAAAGCTTTCAATAAATATAACTTTTTAGATTGCAAGTAAAACATAACATCTTTTGTTATAAATCATTATATGGGTATTTAATTAACACTGTATATATACAACATCTTTTAACAATATCCCTTAATCAGACTTTGTTTCACTTTGTATGTTTTAGACATGACAAACGTAATGCTTTACTGCTTTCAAGTTGTAGTAAAAACATTGCTAAATTATACTTGAATTCAATCATTCCTAAGTTTTATTTACAGCTGCTGTAAGGTTGTGTTCCAGTGCATTTGTAAGCTGTTGTTATTTTGCATAAAATATAAGCCCCTATGCAGCATGAACCGATCTCAACAGGAACAACACTTCTTGCTTTTAAGTACAAGGATGGCCTAGTTATTGCTGCAGACAGCAGAACATCTAGCGGGGTTTACATAGCATCCAGAATCACAGACAAGCTGGGCCAGATTACAGACAACATATTTCTCTGCAGGAGTGGGAGTGCTGCAGATACCCAGCTCATCATGAGAATAGTGCAGAGGGAGATCAAAAAGCTGAGTCTGGTGGAGAATACACGGCCTTCGGTGGAGAAGGCGGCCAGGCTTGTAGGAAAAATCATCTATGAGAACAAAGAGCACTTGTCAGCAGCTATTCTAGTGGCAGGCTATGACGATGGACCCAAAATTTACAAGATCAATGTTTGTGGAACCATAGAAGAAGACAAAGACTTGCTGATGAGTGGCAGTGGAACAGCTTTTATTTACGGATACTGTGACTATCATTTTAAACCAGACATGAGTCTGGAGGAGGCACTATCCTTTGCAAGAACATCCGTAGGACTGGCAATACACAGGGACACTGCATCTGGCGGGGTAGTCAGAATGGCGGCAATCAATAAAGACGGTGTTAAGAGATACTTTGTCTCTGGGGAGAATCTCCTTGAGCAGTAAATAAAAGACCTTAAAAAGTAATGTATTCTATTTCTTTTTATTAATCAATGGAATCTTTTGTGCATTGAAGAATATATTAAGATTGTTTATTTCTAAATTAGGTGTGAAATATTTATTTTCATGGCTGAAAACTTATTTATAATACTTAATATTGAGTAATAAAAAATATCTGATTTTAACTGAAAATCTGAATTTAATCACAAAAACTGCATTTTCTCTTTGTTTTTTCTGCTTAAAATACTAGATGACATTGTTTGAATAAACTATTGAAACCTTTTAAAGCACCTCCTCGTTCCCACCGTTGTTCTGCTCATCGACAGCATCCTCGCCTTCATAAAAGTTGTAGTCATCCCCTCCGGCTAGGCTTTCATCATCATTAACTTCGGCTGAAAATACACTTGCATGCTCATCCTCATTGGCTTCATCCGGCATAGCAACTGCTTCATTGATAGACGCAAATCCGTACATTCTTTGCAGCTCAGGGCTCAGCAGCTCCAAGTTGAGAAACTTAGGTACGTCCTCATGCGATATGCCAAATGCATACTTATCTGAATATCTTTTTATGTCTTTTTCCTCTGGTATGTTAAGGGCATTGTCTCTAAGCTGCTGTTTAATGTAGACTTCAAGCTTGATTTGCTGTGCAGATTCCAGAGGATAATTGAAATTCAGCAGCTCCGTCTCTTCATCCATGAGTCCAGTTTATGCCGGATAAATTAGCTTTTTAAATTTAAAATTTTTATGCTGTGAATGGACTTGTTCGAGAAAGATAACATCCAAGTGTTGAACAAAGACTACAAAGTCATGAATGATTTTACAACTAGAAAAATGAACATACAAATACTCTCTACTGCCGACCATAGCACCTCCTATGAGTCTTTGCTGCAGATAAAATTTCTTTTCCAAAAGATGCTGCCGAAAATGCCAAAAGACTATATTTTGAGGCAAGTTTTTGACGAGCATCAGTGCTGTCTTACACTCAATGAGCTTATAGAAGGAAAACACAATGTCTACAGAATTGTGGGCGCAGCTTGCTACCGCCCCTGTTTCGAAAGAAATCTGAATGAAATAGTCTTTTTTGTTATTGATTCAGATTTCCACATAAGCGGCTATGGGACTTTTCTGTTCAACTGTTTTAAAGAAATCTGCAAGATGCAGCACTCTGAGTACTTAAAGAGAGGCGAAGCTTACAAGAAGAGGAACTTGATTATTTCCGACTTGTCAATTTTTGATGATCCTCAGAGTATAAAATTTACAGAATTGGAAATCGGGGCCTTTTTCAACGAAGAGGCGCCAGTGGAAACCTTGAGCTGTTCTAGTCGGGAGGAAATTGAGAATTTATTAGACTATGTTCTGGATGACCAAAAAATGCAAATCAACTCTGAAGGAGGCGGCAACACGGCCCAAAAATCCTTGGACAACAATCATTTTCCTGCAATAGCCAACACTGACAACCGCACCAACAGTAATATTGGCGGCAAATTCAAATCTAATCCTGAAGACTGCGTTACCCCTAGAATGGACTCTGACTATGGAAGCCTATACGAGAATTTACGGTTGCCCAATAACTGTATTTATTTTTTAACCTATGCTGATAATTCTGCTATTGGGTTTTTTAAGAAGCAAGGCTTCTCTCTGCATCCTCGATCTACTGGCTGGATGGGATATATTAAAGACTACGAAGGAGGGACACTCATGGAATGCAAGATTCACAGAGACATCAACTACTTGAAGAAGAATGAGATTCTCAAGAAGATAAGAGATTCTGTTTTTTCGGAGATGGAAAAGATAAATGATTTTCATGTTGTGCACAACTGTGACGAAAAAGACAATTTTAGAAATGTCTTGTCGGAGTTCAAGTTTAAAAATCAATTTGCTACAAGAAGAAGAGAAGACTTTTTGTTTGACTTCTTGAATTTTGTAATCTGCACATTGCAAACTCATCCTTCCTCATGGCCTTTTCTGGAGCCTGTGTCTATTAGGGATGTTCCTGATTATTTTGAGGTGATCAAAAATCCTATGGACCTTAGTTGTATACACAAAAAGGTGACATTAAGATGCTATAGGAATTTAAGGGAATTTGGAGAGGATGTCTTCCTAATGTGCAACAACTGTAAATTGTTTAATGGACCAGATACTCAATATTTTAAATGTGCTGATATTATGAGGGATGCCTACAAAGGCATTATAGAAAAGTATAAATCTACGATTGCAAGATGGGAGTTTGATGTGTACTGAAAATTATTTATTTGCCAATTCCTGGGTGCACAGCCAGGAACAGACTAAATTAAAGTATTTTTATAAAAATTAGTTTTCAGACAGGTTGTAAAGATTTTTGATTGAACTTTGACTTTTAAAACTTTCTTTCTGTCAAAATCTTGGCTGGTATTATAAAAGATAACAAGCTACCAACTGAATTAGATATTTCAGGCAATAGATTCGGGAGTTCAGGTATTAGGTACTTAGCCGATGCACTAAGGGAAAATGAATCCCTGATGTCATTAAACATTCAGGGCTGCTGTTGTGGTGTTTCTGAGCTAGAACTTTTTGTCAATGCTATAAAAAAGAATAGGACTTTAAAGGAACTAAAAGTTACAGTAGAATAGCAGATTAATCGTGAAAAGCTCAGAAAAATAAAAGAGGAAGCTGAGAAGACTGATTTGAAATTGATAGTGAGCAGTGATTTTGAAAGCCAATAAAAAAGCATGAAAAAATTTGTTTATTTTTGAAAAAAGAAGGTTTATGCTTTATATTATAAATTTTGTGTGATCTATAAATTTTATTTTGACAGTATTGCCAAAAGCTAAGTTCTTGTAAATTTTGTTTTGCCAATGTTTTTTAATTTTATTTTCTCCGTTTCATGCATTGTCTTTTTAGGACATTCTTTTTAGCCCTGCAATGGCAACAGGAAAGACTATTGAAGAGGATCTTGAGATGGCAAACATGAGTGCGGAGGAAATTAACGAGAAGACAAGACTAATAAACAGCGAGGCAAGGATGATTCAAAGTGAGATTAATCGGATTAAGAATGAGATACACAACAAGTCAACAATGATTGCAGAAAACATGTCCAAAATAAAACTAAACAAAAACTTGCCATTTTTGGTAGGAAATGTTGTCGAAATTTTTGATGACAAGAGCGGTGTGATCTTAACATCAACCAGACAGTATTCTTATCTCCCGATTCTTGGGTTGGTCTCTAGCGAGGAGCTCAAACCTGGAGAGTCTGTTGCCCTGCACAAGGAAACAAACATAGTGTTTGAGAAGCTGCCGCCAACATACGACAGCAAGGTGCTATCAATGGAGCTGGACACGATTCCTGATGAGACATACGAAGATATAGGAGGTCTCGACAGGCAGATTGAGGAACTGAATGAAGCGATTGTCATGCCTCTCATGTATCCTGAGAGGTTCAAGAAGCTTAACATTATCCCTCCTAAGGGTGTTCTCATGTACGGCCCTCCTGGCACAGGAAAGACATTGATGGCGAGAGCATGTGCTGCAAAGACAAACGCCTCGTTTTTGAAGCTGGCAGGGCCTCAGCTTGTTCAGATGTACATTGGAGACGGTGCCCGATTAGTGAGAGATGCATTTGCACTTGCCAGATCAAAGAGGCCATGTATTATATTTGTAGATGAGATTGATGCTATTGGTGTTAAAAGGTCTGCTACGGATAAGACAGGAGATAGAGAAGTCCAGAGAACCATGCTTGAGCTGTTGAACGAGCTTGATGGGTTTACAGTCAATGACGACATAAAGATTATAGCTGCAACCAACAGAGTCGATATTCTTGATCCTGCATTGCTCAGGTCCGGACGTTTGGACAGGAAGATTGAGTTTCCTTTGCCAAACGTTGAGGGCAGAAAGAGAATTATGCAGATTCATGCTAGGAAAATGACTGTCAACTCGACTGTCAATTTTGATGAGTTGGCACGGTCAACAGAGGGTTTCAATGGTGCTCAATGCAAAGCTGTGTGTATTGAAGCGGGAATGGCAGCGATTAGAAAGAATAAAAATGAAATAGGCCATAACGAGTTTCTTCAAGGAATTACTGAAGTTTTAGCAAAAAAGAAGTCCGACATTGTCTATTTTACGTAATAAATTTGAATTTTTATCATCGTTTAATTTTTGTTAAAGTTCATCATTTTTATGCACAAGTTTTCTCTAAAAGATAAAATATGTCACTTTTAAAATAAGTAACTCAATTGAAGCCAGGAGTATTTAGTCATACTAATACATATTTTACTGTAAATATCCTGCAATCATAACTTCGTTTCACTTTTAATACTTCGTCTAACCGATAAATTCTAATGCTCTTATTTTCTTCAGATGAATAATTTTAGCAATGAATCATCTCACAAACTTTTTATTTACTTTTTTTTTTGATTTGTAATCAGCTATTCTAAATTGCTGTGTTTAAAGTGAATTTGTAAACTGTTTCAGAATTAACAACAAAATTGGCTACAATTTTAAACAACATTCAAAATGAACGAAAAGTATAACCTTCTTGCTTTTTCAGGACTCACTTTGTTTTCATTTTACTATGCTTACGATCTTCCAGGAATGCTAAACTACAGCCTGAAGTTCAAGGATTCCACCAATAAAGAAATGAAAATTGGTCTTCTCTACACAGCATATGTCTTGCCAAACATTATTCTTCCATTTTTCATATCAAATTATGCTAAGTGCAAGCAGCACAAGGCAGTCTTTCTGCTGTCCCTTATTGCCCTGAGTGGGCAGCTCCTTTTTACCTCAGGTGTGTATCTTGAGTCTTTTGCAGTTATGATCATAGGAAGAATAGTTTTTGGAATTGGTTGTGAATCTTTTTTAACATTCCAGAATAAGACAATAGTCGAAAGCTTCAAGTTAAAGGAAATATCAACTGCCATGAGTATATTTAATATCTGTGGGAGACTGGGGACAATCCTGAATTTCCTTCTAACTCCAGTAGTAGCCCAGTATACAAACGCATCAGTTGCTTGTTCTGTGGGATGCCTTTTGATTTGTTTCAGTACTCGAAATGCGTATTTTAATTATAAAAAGTATACAAACTTTGGAGAACCTGAAATTGATCAGAATTTAGGTCAAGAACCTGAAATATCTCAAGATCAGCATGAGCTTCATCAAAATGACAATAAAATTGAATATAACAACTTTTCTAGCAATGCATTGCCACAAAGCAACTTAATTGACATAAAATATGAAATTGTGTCTGAAAATAAAACTATGGTAAAAAATTTCCATTCATCTTTTAAACTTCTGGCCATCACTTGCTTTCTTTATGCTATGATTTGGACTCCATACTACAACATAGCACCCATGATCTACCAAAAAAAATATAAAATGACTAAGAAATCTTCCGGACGTATTCTGAGCCTTTTAGAGATCATCTCTATGATTTCTTCGTTAGTTACAGCACCTGTTATAGATAAATGCGGCATGAATCTCAGTTTACTGATCGTTGGCGCCATTCTGCTGGGGCTGAGCCATGTCTGTGTTCTTCTGTCTGACCATTCGCAATACACTTCAATTCTCTTCCTCGGAATATCTGCCGCGTGTTTCTCTTCTACTTGGTCATTTGTCCCTAGACTGGTGGCCAAAAAGTACACTACCTTGGCCTTTTCAATCCTTACCTGTGCTACAAATCTGGCAATAGCAGCCTCATCAATACTCTTCTCCTATGTGGCCTTCAAAGACGATAGTTTTAGGTCAATTGAAATTTCTTTGATAGGACTTTCTCTCCTATTATTCTTTATTGTATCTCTTCTCCACTACCAAAATGCCAAGCCCACAAACAGTTTAGATGAACCTGAGTAGCCTGATGTCAGATCATTCCAGAATCAAAAATACAATGTTTTTGACTTAAATGAAACTCAGATCTAATTTAACATAAAAGTATACCAGATCAATACATTCAACAACAGTCATAGGACTGAACTCTAAGTTTAATAAATTTTTATTATCTATCATTGTTTACTTGAGTGATCAGCAATCCTTTTAGAACAAAGATCTGCTTTTGAGCTGAGATTTTATATTTTAGTATTGTAGCTTAAAAGACAATTTTGTTAAAGTAAATGAAGTTCAAGCTTCTGAATAAATCTTTTACAGGCTTTTTTGATATTTCTAAATTCTTTCAGATTGCCTTGAAAGAAATGTGCAAATAAATCATAAACAGGCTTTCTTGATATTTCTAAATTCTTTCAGACTGCCTTGAGAGAAATATGTATGGTTTAGAAGATCTAAAAATTGTGTAAAAAACATGATAAAAGTACCGGTTTTCTAAATCACTGGATTTAATTATATCAGAGTGCCTGGAAGACAATCCTTGACGAGCTTCCTACGACAGTCTTGCCTTTTTTTCGTTCGTAAAATAAGCGAACAAAGACATAGGCCACCAAAAAGGAAGCAAGAAGAAACAGCACTCCTAAGATAGTAGGCGTGTAGTAAAGCTGAAAGAAATAGCTTTTTATGGTCCACTTTTCTCCATCGTACATAAAGATAGAGAACGTATTTGGAACAATAAACGATACAGCATTGTAAAAATTTGTGTGCTGTCCTTCATCTTTTGATTTAGAGGGAGCTTTGATTGCTACAAAGTTCAAAAAAGAGTTCGTTCTTGACAGGTTGACATACTTGTGTCGCTGGAGAGATGGGTATGAGGTCTGTGGTCCCTGGGACACTTTAACGCTCTTGGTATTGTTTTCATAGACTATATAGAATGTAGCACCTGGAATGTAGTAGTTGAGGCCGGATGTTTTCCAAGGCTTTACAACCAACAGATTCAGGCTGACCTTGCTGTCATTATTAAAGTCAATTTTGTGGGCCATCAGGTTGCCGTCGGACGTGTTAAACAGGAGACTCTCAGCCCCACTGGCATCCATCTCCGTAAGAGAAATGTTCTCGATATATTTGGTGTCAGAATTTAGGAGGTTATTTTTTGATATTTTTAGCTTAGGTACCTGATTAGCTACTTCAAAATCAAGAGTCTTGAGACGATATCCTGTTCCTGAGGAATTTTTAACAATTAAGCTGATATTCTTCTTTCCAATTCCAGTTATGTCCGATAAAAATATTCCTGATGGTATTTTTTCTTTCGAATGATTTAGCATCACTTCCGAATCCTTGCCCAAAACATCGTTCAAATTCAGCTTCATTGGCTCTTTGGCAAAAGCTTTGTGTGATTCGTGATTCTTGGCAAAGAAATCCATAAAGTATCCATAGCTTGTCAATTCTTCTTTTTCTTTGTCTGAAATGGATATATTTCTGTGGATATTTAAATAATAGTTATTGTTCTCCTTCGACACATAGATCATGTCTGTTCCTACACTGTCTATCAGTTCTGTAAACACGATAGGCCCGATTTCTGCAGGCAATTCATAAGCTTCAACTTCCACAAGCTTGTAGTCGTCTGAAATGTCGTAAATAACCACCTTGTTATTCCCAGGTCCTTTGTGGTGGAGCGCTAGGACAGCATACATATTTCTATAAAGATCTAAAAATGAGCTTGTGTGTATTCCTCTCAAAAGAATCCCATCGTTTATGAACTTAATCTCTGCCTTGGCCTTTTTTGAAACTGCATCTTCCACGATTGAGGCAACGACTACAGAGACGCCTTTGCCCTCTGTACCATAAACTACTAAAGGAGAAGAATCAAGGGGATCTGCTATAAGAATGGGCGTAGAAGTTGAGCTAAATAGAAACACGAGAGAATTGCTTTCGTCAGTGAGATCTAGAAGATAATTTTCGTAGGTGTTCTTCTGATTCACAGTCGTGACCAAAACTTCAAATTCCTTGGAAGAAAATCTTTGTGAAATCATGTTAACAACAGTTTCGTTCTGTGGGACGGGTATTTTTGCAAACTCAGCGTGCTCTATAAACTTTTCTCCGTTAAACTCTAAGGCAGTTATATGATGGTCATGCACACCGGCAATGAAGTTGGTATCTTGAGATTCAGTAAACAAGTGAGTGAAGATTCTAAAGCTTCCTACGATTTGGTCTGCTATAATCATTCTTTAAAGGGGTCAACATTGCAGTTTATGCAAAGGAGAAAATATATTAAATTTCATTGGACAGACGTGAAACATCCTAAAGGGAAATATGCATGCTCTTCTGACTTATAAAATGACAGCTGCTGAATGCTTCATGTTTGCCATGCATCTAAAGACCTTATTGATAAACAAACGCACCTTCCACAACTTTGACTCTAATGAATAATTATTGCTCTAATGAATAAATACTTCAATTAGTTGAAGCGTATGCAATATTGTAGTGATTTGTTTTTTAATATCACAAAATATTCAGATCATTGCAAAAGGCCCTTCTAATGGGAGACAATCACGTAAGTAGATCGAATGAACAGAAACAGAGCATGCGGAAATTCTCAGATTCCATCACAGAACTGACAGATTCTCTGTTGAGCTTGTTGGAAATGGTTGACAACCACTCTCTTAACAACATAAAACCTTATCTTCTTCCTCGCAAAAATATTTCGGCACTAATTGAATTTTTCGACAATTTTCAGAAAGCAAGCAGGGAATACAAAAACTTGAGGACTGTCTTTGGTGAGAACAAAATCCTGGAGAAGTCAAGCTTGGAGACTGTCGAAATACTGGAACTAGAAGAAAATAATATTTTGAGGCAATATAAGCCATTAAAGGAGAATGCCGAGAAATTGGAGAAGTTTAAAGACATAAAAATTGTTGCAAAATTTTTAAGGGAGAGCAACGAGTTTTCAGACGAAATCTTGGCTGTAATCGAAAAGTCTGTGCTGGATTCTCTAACAAGATTGCCCAAGGTCGTAGATAATTTGGATGTTTACACAAAGTTTGTCATTGACAACAAAGCTGATGAAAATTTTGTGAAAAAATATACAAATATTATTCTTGAAAGATTGGGATTTGCGGGAATTGAAAACAACCAGGCGGCAATCTTGCAAAGAACCAAGAATCTTTCCGGCCATTTTAAAATGATTACAGACTTTAACAGAAAAATTCTAGGAAGCAAAAAGGCACGGGCAGTGAACGATGGTCTAATAAAATTAATGGTCTTAGACTTGAAGAGAATATTTGTTGATGAACTTGAGAAAATTAGAATCGAGAAAAATCCCGAGAGCATTCCATTTATGATCCAGCTGTATGCTAGGCTTAGGCACAGCGGCGATGTCTTGATCAAAGAGATTGAAGATCTTTTTATTTTTAAGGATGAGATTTTAACATTAATTTTCAATTGTTTTATAGAGCTTTTCATAAAGCTAGATCTTTTAAAGGAGCCTAACAGAGGACTGAGATCTGAAAATATTGTGAACTTGTTTACGAGCATTTTAGATCAGTTTGATAATACCAAGGAGGTGAAAAGAAGTTGGGTAGATCGCTATGGATCTTCATTTGGTGTTTACAGCCTGGAGGAGCTGAATAAGAATTTCGTAGAAAAGCTATACCTGAAAATAACCAAAATATCTGAGATTCTAGAAATTGAAGAGAGTTCAATCTACATCATTAACAACATCAGCAAGTTCAAAAGATGTGTTCATAAGATTGACAAGAGAGAAATAAAAGATATAATCTATAAAAATTGTGAGACAATTGTAGGGATCTGGAAAATAGCACATAGCTCTTTGAGCGGATCAACTCTTTACAACTCTTTAATGAAAAGCATTGAGCAATCTAAAAAGTATTATTTGCCAGATGAAGAAAGACTTTACATCTCTGATAAGATAAAAGAGCTAGTTCAGAGTCTCATTGCTAATAACGATTTGAAGGGCAATAAGGAGCTTTTACTGAATGAGATCAGATTCATTTATGGAGCAACTGAATAAAATAAAAATTTTAAATCTGTAATTTTCTTGGCTAAAAATTTATCTACCAAACCCGGCAATCAACAAGGCGTATCATCATGTAAGTATCAAGTGCATAATCTATTTTTACAAAGTTTAATAATGAGATGGGCTTTTGCAAAATTTAAGAAACTAATAGGCTTGTAAATTTACAAAATCATCATTGAAAAAATATTAAATGTACAAGCTTGGTAAAAATACGATGTCACGAGTCATTAAGGCACTTGCATTTCTAAACTTTTCACCCAAAATTTCGTCTGAAATCAAAGAAGAAACAGCTATCATCTCCCTGGTGCATTCATCCATTCTCAAAATGAGTCGAACGAAAGTTCCCTCTGCTACTTTGTGTTTTGCTACGATGCTTCCAAGATTCAAGCCCTGGCACCAGTCGTATACAGCCTGGGCCATAGCAAAATTTAGGGGCTTGAATGGCGGAATCTCAAAAATTTCAACATCTTTCGACAGCCTGTCAAAATAGTCCTGTACAATCAGTGTTTTGTCTTTTAATTCGTCTGAAATGACATATTCATCGACTGGCTCCTCAAAAACCATAGAACTAAGCACAGAAATCAGTTCAGAAGGCGAGAAGCTCTCAAACTCATTATTAAAAATAAGCTCAACGGCCAGAACCTCATTGAGTGTAACAATTTCTGCAGCAGCTCTGCCCTTTAAGGTTATAGACTCGTCATAAAATCCATAGCGTTTTAAAAACTTCATTCTGGCTAGAAACTCGTTCATTTCTTTCAAGCTTTGACTTGAGTACTTGTTTTTAATAGCCGCAATTTCATCCTTCACCGCTTTGGATTTGACAGCTTCGTAATAATGAGTATCAAGCTTGTCACAGCGTAAACAAGAATAGGAACAAAGAAGATTGAAGGCTTCCTTGATTTTGCTGATTTTAGAGATGTTGTGAATATTCATTTCATCATAATCGAAAGAAACTTGCCCTTCCTTCAGAAGAAAGATTACATCTTCTCCTAGAGATCCTGTCTTCTTGTCACAGATATTTCGATATTTCAAAGGGTATTTGAAGTACAACTTAGGACCGTTAAAACTAGCATCATCCTGCACAGGCGTAGAGAAAAGATCTCCAACAACATCTTTGTCAAAATTGGCAAAGAAAATCTGATCCTGTTTTATAGCCTCGATAACAACAACTTGATTGTTTTTTAGAACACATGTGCTGCCTACAGAAAGGTTATTCTTAAGAAAACTTTTATTTTCCAGCACTATAAAATTTAAGGTTTCGAAAAAGTCAAAATAATCAGTGCACATTTCACAGCACAGAAGCTGGATGGAATCCAGTTTCGACAGCTTGAGCATATCAGAATGCAAGTTCTTAAGCGAGCTGTTTTCCCTGTAGCTATTCCGCATCAGCTCCTCAATGTCAACATTGCTCCTTAGGGCCATTAGAATCAAAGAAAAGCTCAATCTGAATTTAGAAATTAGATCCAGCTGAACGCCGCTGATTATTTTTTTAATAACAGCCAAGGAAGGCATCTTTTGATCGGCAATCAGAACTGTTCCAACCTTGTCCATGCCTCTCCTGCCTGCCCTGCCACTCATCTGAATAAATTCTCCTGTATTCAAATACCTGAAGCTTCCGTTGTCGTATTTAGTCAGTCCTAGGAATACACAGCATTTTGCCGGCATATTAACACCCATGGCAAAAGTCTCAGTCGCAACTAGAATCTTGATCAAGTTCTCGGAAAAGAGAAGCTCTACACACTCCTTGACGAAAGGTAAAAGAGCACCATGATGCACACCAACCCCTCTGTACACCTGTGCCATCATGTTTCTTACTTGCGGCAAATTCTTATCCTCTTCACGAAGATTTGCAGTGGCAATTTCGAGAAACTTTGTGATGTTATCTTTTTCAAATGGCGTGGTCAGGTCAAGAAGTTGCAGCGACCTGCCGTATTCTTCGCAATTACGCTTAGAAAATGTAAAAAAGATTGCAGGAATCAGCCTCCTATTGTTAATGTAGTTTCCAAGATCATTAATTCTAAATCTGTTTAAAATTTTTGACTTTTTCGAGAAATGGGTAAGCTCTTCCCTGAAGTTGCTGGGTTGTGGCACCCTGTTCTTGTTGGAACTTCTGTCTTCAAGTGTATATGCCTCTGCATCGCAATATACGGCAAATTCTAGAGGCACTGCACGAGTAAGAGTAGATATGACATAAATGCATCTGTCTTTGGTTCTTCCGACCCACTGGGCAAACTCTAGGGCATTGGGTATGGTAGCACTAAGCATGACCAGTGATATGTGCCTAGGCAGCATAATGATGGCCTCTTCCCACACAACACCCCTTTCTGCATCGTTTATGTAGTGAACCTCATCAAAAATCACAAATTCTGTATCGCATAAAATGTCGGAATTTTTATAAATCAAATTTCGTAAAATCTCTGTCGTCATTATCAAACACTTGGCAAAAGGATTTACCTGTACATCTCCTGTTATCAGCCCCACATCGGGAAACTTGTTTTTGAAATCATAGAACTTTTGGTTGCTGAGTGCTTTTATAGGTGATGTATAAATAACCCGGCTTTCGCTCTTTTGGGCTAGTGAGATTGCATATTCAGCAACAAGCGTCTTTCCTGAGCTCGTATGAGCCGACACAAATACAGACTCATGCTTGCATAGAAAGTAGAATGCCTGTTTCTGGAAAATATCTGGCTTGAATTTAATATTCAACAGCTTCTCGTCGACAATGCTGTCGTAGTTTGCTGGCAACCAATCTTTATTCAGTGATATAGCATAGTTCTCTACTTTGCTCTTCCTGCAGCCATCTTCCATGGGCTCACAAAATAGATGCTATAACTCCTTCAATTGAAAAAGATTTGCCCAGTTATGATTTTCTAATTCCAGCAAGAGCGAAGCATAGTAAAACAGTCATCGCAGCATAATTGCACAACCGAGATTTTTGCAAAGATTGAGAGATGCTTTTACAATGTCTTTTTTAACTCTAGCCTTTTTTAGCAAGTTTAATATCATTAATCTGTGTTTAAAAGATGCCAGTACAATGAGTGGAATTTTAGACAAATTTTTCAATGTGATTTATTTTCAAATATTCTTGCCAAGGTCTCGTTTAAAAAATATAAAAACTCCATTCTCAGCAGAAACTTCTTGGATGCTGTTTTGTAAGCCTTGCATCGCAACGTGATTGTGGACTTGATTTTAGAAATATCAGCTTTATTGTCGTCAAAGCTGCTCATCACAAAGCTATCGTAGAATTCAACAGGTCTTTGCCTCAAGTAGAACTTAATCTCGTGAATAAGACGCTTCAACTTGTCTTTGTCTGTATTACCATCTAGTTCAAGAGTAAAGAGCAGCTTTTTTTCTGGGGCCTTGGTCATATTTACTATGGCCTTGTTCCACAGATCACTGTTTATGACTTTGAGCTTCCCCCCATTTGGCAGAATAAAGGATGTGGTCGACAGTCCTATTTCGTACACTGTCATGGTCTTGTCATCGACCATCACCTCATCGCCTACATCAAACTGATGGTTCAAAAGCATAATGATGTTTTTCCAGGTTTCCAATATCAACTTGCTTCCCAAGAAGTTGAATGCGATTGCTGCAGATATTGCAAGTGCAAATAGCTCGTGGACATTCGCCCCAAAGACTATTAAATATACGATTATCAGGAATATCAGAACTATAGAATAGATGATCTTCTTAATTACACTTAAGAAATGCGATGTCGACTTTATTGCCTTGTCTAGCATTATTCTGTTTTTGTAGAAGTAAATCACTGTGTCCCTGAACTTCTTTTTTGAAATGTTGAAATTGTTGTTAAAATCAAAAAATACAAGACTTTCCTCAACTTTCGTTTCGTTTGCAAAAATAGACTTAAATTCCTCAAGTTCCAAGATCTCCTTTGTCTTAGAAGCTTTGAAAAAGACGTCTCTGGCCAGTGTTATAGCATCTCTAAGACTGTAAATTTCTGGATCATCCACTTTAATATGGCTATAGCAGAAGTCTCTGTGAGGCTCGTTTTTAAAGAGAGTAGTGAATTTTGAGATGTCTAGGTCTAAACAAAATATATCACCACAGGTGGGCAGATTTATAACTGTCTCTGACGAGTCAGTGATATCGTATACAAAGTTTTTGAAATGATTCAGAATATCCTCTGTCAATTCTGTCTCCTCTGCCTTTGATTTCAAGGTTGTCTTGATAAAGTGCTTCTCAAAGCTCATCATTAATAAGGTACAAACAATATACGAGGCAGATGTAATGATGCCTGACAGCAAGAATGGCTTGAGATAGAGCTTGTATGATGTGCCGTTGCCTCCAAAAACAGACAATGTTAGCAGACAGGCACTCATCCAAATAAGCATAACTGTCAGGGAATAAACTTTTTGATAAATCCTGACAAAATTTTTCAAATGAAGTACTTTGAAGCAAAAAGAGAGTGCTGAAAGCACGAAGATGATAAGCCTGAAAGAACCTGTAACTATCAGGATGTCGATGTTTACCGATCTTAAATTAGTCTCATCAAGATTAAATTGATTCTCCATGAAGAACAAGATGAAGACATACACAGCAAAAGATAGGATAAAAACAAAAAGAAGTATACAAGAAAAAAAATCAAACATTCGATCGAGCAGCGGTTTCTTGTGTTCAGTGGGAATCAGAACTTCTTCCTCAATTTCTGCATCACAGTCAAACCAGTTGAAAGAGTCATAAGGCATATCAAGAAACAAAATTTAGCTTAAGAAGAGGTGTTACAAAGATGTTTCAAGTTTAAAAACTAAAAATCACAAAAAAGTATGTTGTTTTTATTTATAGAATTTTCTGTGAATAATTTTTATTAATCCCAGTCATGTAAAACCCCTAAAATTACCCTTGTTTAGTGATTAGATTTAAAAGTTTATTTGAAGCAGAGTTTCAGATTTCCTAACTTGAAACTTGAGTTGCCCAGTTAAATTGATTGCAGTGTCATCTGTGTTTAAAATATAAATTAGATGATTTCTGTAATTTGAGTGAAAACTTTACTCAACACAACTTCTCATATTTGTAATATTGACTACTTTAATCAGTATCAGATTTCTTAGAGTTTACCAAGAAATGGTCTATATGAGTGGCCACAATGGACTCATCCTCAGTCTTCAGCTTTGCTATCAAATTAATTTCTTGCCTAGACTCGTTGTCTCTGACGAGCGAAGCAAGGACTTCCTTGTCAATCTCTATTTTTATGTGCTCATCGCATGGTATGTTGAGAATACACCCGTTTGCAGGCGTATAAACAGGTATTTTAAACTCCTGGCTGATGTTGAACTTCAGGGCGTTCATCCTCGTCTTTTCACCATGCACTAGCATGATATTCCTAGGCTTGCACTGATCAATAATTTTCATAATCCCGAGGGTGTCTGCATGGGCACTAAAGGCAATGTTTTTGATCTCTAGCTCAATGTCTACGTCTTCTCCCTGTATTTTCTCTCTCTTGCTCCCATTCAAAACCTTATCTCCAAGTGTGCCCCTTACGCAGTATCCTGGGAGAATGACAAGATTTTTACTATCAGAACAGATGCTCTGGAAAATTCTCAATGAATGGCCAGAGTGAAGCATTCCTGGAGAAGAAAAGATCACACAGGGCCCATCCAATTCACAGCCCCTAAAATAGGGCTTTATATGATTAAACTCAAAGACGTTTCTTTCGTAAATCTTTTTGCGTACGCTTTCGTTGGTATAGTTTATAAATCTCCTGTATATCTCATTGGCCTTCTCTGTCATTCCTCCAGCAAAATATATTGGCACATCAAGTCCCAGTCTTTCCCAGTACGAGTCTATTATAAGACATATCTCCTGTGCTCTGCCAATTGCAGCAATAGGAATTAATGCCTTCCCCCCTCTATCGATGCAGGCCTGAATAGAATGAAGAAACTCCCTTTCTCTGCTTTTTCTGCAGTCTCTAATGACACTGCCATAGGTTGACTCTGTGATCATAAGATCAGGCTTAAGTGAGTCTATCCATGCAGTCCCAAGGTGCTGGTCAGGAGTGGTGCTGTAATCTCCCGTGTAGACAAAGCTGTAGTTGCCAACTTTTACGTAAAACATTGCCGCGCCTATCACATGGCCTGCATAATAAGGTGTTATTGAGAATCCCTCTTCTATCTCAATTGTTTCGTTTAAGTCTATGGGTGTTACCTTATTCAGACAGTTTTTAATATTTTCCAGTGAATAAATTTTGCTGTCTTTGTTTTTCATGCTTAGAATTTTCTGAGAATCTTCCAGAAGCAGCGGAAGCACCGCTTTTGTAGGATGTGTCATGTATATTGGGCCATTGTATCCTAAAACCTCGGTGAAGTACGGCAATGCGCCAGTGTGGTCCAAGTGGAAGTGCGAAATAAGCACAATGTCTATAATTTTATCGAAATTTCCAGTTTTGCTCAAGCATTCAAAATCTGGAAATTTTCGTATGTCCGTATAGCCAATATGCATCCCACAGTCAAGCATGATTGTTTTATTCTTAATTGTAACCACGATGCAGGATCTTCCAACCTCTTGGCCTGCGCCTAGAGTCAAAACCTCCATTATGGGTCAATAGGCAAATTGTATTTAATAATGGTAATGAATAGAACAAAAGGACTAGTATTTAGCACAGCAAAATAATTTGTGCACAGTCTTTCAGCAACAAGAAGAATCCTGGATTTAGAAATATCTCAGCACTGATTTTCTTTAACAGCTTTTTCGATATTTCACAAAGCCGCTATAAACTTAAACAAGATATCGGTCAGATGTTTTGACATGCTTTATTCTTTTTTGAATCAGACTCTCTATAAGTTACAAGAATTAAGGAAATAAAAATTTTTTTTGATTAAATGTGAATTTAAGACATGCTTTATTGATTAAACTTGTATCCAAGACATACTTTACTGCTTATTTAAAGCTCTTGTTCAAATATGAATGAAACAAAGTGGCCTTTTCTTTACTCATTCCAAAAAGCTTTGACAAATCACTTTCATCGGTCCCAAACAGGTCTTGGAGATTTGTGAAGGCGCTTTGCAAGATTACTGAATTGTTCTTGTTTATCTTCGGAAAGGATTCTATGAAGTTGTCCAAGGTAGACTCTTTCTTTCTTAAGATATCTGAAGTGCGTCTGGAACAAATATCAAATCCTTTGAGATATCTGGAGCATTCATCATAATTTTTACACAGAATGATTTTAATATTGATGGTTCTAAAGAGCTCCTCCAAAATAGTGTTGTAGTTGGGTGTGTCCACAAGGATAAGCAGAATCTGCAGCCTCGACTCTTTCATCTTTTTGATTCTTTTATGGATGTACTCAGGCTTGGCAGCATGAAATTTCAAGCTCAAAAACAAAATCCTTATGAAATGTCCTATTTCGTAGTCTGAAGTCAGCGAGCCGTCATAGTGCCAAGCAGCAGCACTCAGAAATTCCAACAGCTTATTCCCCCTCTGCAAATTAGAGACTTTTATCATATGGGATTGCCTTTTTTAATTTGTCTACAAGCCAATTAATTTTAGCTTTGAGCAGAGGAATTCTGTACAAGCAAGATAAGTAAAGTTTTAGGCAGTGTTATACACATAAAGAATTAAACAAATACAAATAAATACTTGAACATGCTTGTAGGATAGCCTTCAAACGTATTTAATATTGAAAAACCTAAATTCTTATATTTTCTTGTTAAGCTTATCAGAAACAAGCTTGTGCAGCTGAATGTGGCATAGCAGCAACTTTTAAAGCCCAAAAATAACTTAAAAATGCAAACTAAAGTGTAAAACCACTTAAATTTAAAATGTTCTCCTGCAAATTTTTAGATCTTTTCAAAATAATTGTAGAATGAGCATTCAAATGCTGGAAGAAGTTGGATGCAAACTGCAGTGTTTTGCCGCAAAATATTAAAAATTAATTAAGAGAGGATATTTGTTTAATTTTAGAGTTTTAATCAGAAAAATATTGGAGAGGATACTTTGCTGGAAAACAAGATCAACTGTAGCATTATGCTTTTGTCTGGTAAATATGGCTGCATGCACGCAAGAGTCAGTGAGGAAAAAGCCTCAGTTCTGCATTTTGAATAAAAATATTTAAATTTATTTTATCAAATTGATCATGTCAAAAAATCTCATAAAATATTTATTATTGTTAGAATACTCCTGGGCTATTTCATTGGTGAAATGCTGTAAAATATAAAACTGCTAGAAAAATGTTTGGAATTTTGCATTGCTGTTAAATGCACAGGACTTTTTGCTTTGGGAAGTAAATAGCAAAATGTAAAATTTTATTGGTTGAAAAACCAAATAATTTCTTTATTTACAAAAAAATAACAAAAATATTCACAAGTAAATTATTTTTGAAACTTAAAGCCACTCGCTGGGAGTCGTAGAAACGCCAGTAAATTGTGATTTGGAATCCCAGCCTTGTAAGGCTTGATAGCCCTACGATCAAAAATGGCTGAAATCTCATGTATCCCAAGTTTTTAATAAATGTGAGCTTTAAATTAAATTTCTTAAAATATTCATTTACACTAAAAATTTTCATAAAAATTTAAAATTGGAAATTAGAGAAAATGTTTAATTTGGCATCATCTCGCCAGGCTCTTCTGGCAAGATCAAACACACTGTTAACGGCGCGAAAAAATTAAATATTCTTGATATTTATATATTGAAATCAAAATTTTGAATATACCCTTATAATGTCAAGAAAAACATTAAAAAAGTATGTGAAATTTATCGGGGATGACGAGTTCTTCAAAGAGTTTGTTCCGGATGTGGACTTGGATTCCACAGAGTCGGAGCAGGTGGAATCTTACATATTCACACATTCTCCTAAGTATGTTCACGCAACACTAAGGGATTATCAGATAGAAGGACTAAACTGGCTAATTAATATGCATGAGAATGGTATAAACTGCATCCTTGCAGATGAAATGGGCTTGGGGAAAACTCTTCAATCCATCTCTTTTCTTGGGTATTTGAAATTTGTAAAAAATGAAAAAAGCAAGCATTTGATCGTTGTTCCAAAATCTTGTTTACAAAATTGGTTTAATGAATTTCAAAAATTTATTCCAGAGATGAAAGTAAAAATATTCCACACTAGCAAATCTGAGATGAGAAAAGAGTCGAAGGTTTTGCACGACAAAACGGTGGACGCATTCCTTACAACCTACGAGATGTGTCTTTTTGCAAAGAAATATTTTAGAGACATCAACTGGTCGTACATTGTTATTGACGAGGCCCACCGCTTGAAAAACGAGAACAGCCAGCTCAGTAGTATTATCCGGACATACAGGTTCAAGCATAGACTGCTGCTTACAGGAACTCCCCTTCAGAACAATATCCACGAGCTGTGGGCCCTGCTTAATTTCATTGTGCCTGATTTTTTCCACGATTCCGAAAAGTTTGAAAACTATGTTTTGGCTGCTGATCAAGAGGACAAGAGTATAGAAAAGCTGCGAAATGTTCTTCAGCTGTTCTTTTTGAGGAGAGAGAAGATGGATGTAGAGAAAAGTTTGATGTCTAAGAAGCATGTAAACCTGTATTGCCCACTGGTTCCCATGCAGAGAGACTGGTACAAGTCGATTTTGAAGAAAGATCTTAAGGGGCTGTACATTGACAAGGGCGTCAAAACAGCGCTCCTGAACATTGTGATGCAGCTTAAAAAGTGCTGTAACCATCCTTATCTTTTTGACGGTGCTGAGCCTGAGCCCTTTGAGGCAGGCGAGCATCTTGTCACCAATTGTGGTAAAATGGTGATTCTGGACAAGCTTCTTACCAGCCTTAAGCAGAAGAAATCACGTGTTCTGATTTTCTCGCAGATGTCACAGATGCTTGATATTTTGGAAGACTATTCAATATACAGGGACTACAATTACTGCAGAATAGACGGTAAAACATCATCAGAAGATAGAACGCTTGCCATTAACGAGTACAATGACCCCAACTCAGACAAATTCTTGTTTCTTTTGACGACACGGGCAGGCGGGCTCGGAATAAACTTGTATACTGCAGACACAGTCATTATTTACGATTCTGATTGGAATCCTCAGATTGATCTCCAGGCACAGGACAGGGCTCATCGAATAGGCCAGAAAAAGCAGGTGCATGTCTTTCGGCTGATTACAGAGAACACGATTGAGGAAGGCATATATCTGAGAGCACAGCAGAAGCTCAAGCTTGATGATATTTTGATACAAAAGGACAAGAAGCCAGTAAATGCCATCAGTGAGAACGAGCTGATGGATATTCTTTCGCATGGGATCGATGGGGATGCTGACGCTGAGACAAACATGAGTTTGGAGGAGATACTGAAAAAGGGAGAAGATAAAACGAAGCAGCTTGAAGAAAAGATTCAGAATTTCAAAATAGTAGACTCGAAGGATGCTAAGATTGATCTGTACCAGTGGGAAGGACAAAATTACTCGAAGAGGAAAATACAGGAGTTTATTGAAGCAAATGCAACCGAGGAAAGCTACAAACCTAAGAGATCTACCCTGTTTTTCAACAAGGCGTTCAAGCCTCTCATTTTCCCTGAGTACCAGTTTTATCCCAAAGAATTCTACGATTTGCAACAGAAAGAAGAGGAGCTGTTCAACAACAATCAGGAGCTGTCTGAAGAGGACAAGACATACAAGGAAGAGCTACTTTCGAAAGGCTTTGACTGGACGAAGAAAGACTATAAGACTTTTTTGACTGCCCTGGAGCAGTACAACGATGATTTAGAGAAGATCGAGGAGGCCTTGCCCAGAAAGAGTGATGTAAGAGAATACTATGAGGTTTTTATGGAAAGGCTCCACGAGTTGTCTGAAGCTGATAAAATAACGAATATGCTTGAGCGATCGAAGCTGAAGGCTGTAAGAAAGATCAAAATTAAAAAAATTTTGGCAGACCATCCTGATAACCTTGAAGACTTTATAGTTGCAAAGAACAAATATCTGTGCAACAACACAGAACTGATGTCTTTGTACAGCAAGTTTATTGATGATCCCGTTTGCTTTGACCGGATCAAATATGAGACTATTCAAAATAGCGAGAATATTGCTGACTACTATTTCTTAACAAGAAGCTCGTCTGATCTTTCCAAGCACATCAACAGTATTGTAATTCAGTTGCTGAAAACCTTTGAAGATTAAATTCAAATATGCTTTAATTGTTATTTGTAAAAGATACGGGTTTAATTATACAATATTAATGACAAAGAAGTTGTTTAAGTCTAACGTTGATGACAAAAAAGTTGTTTTAAATTTAATATTGCGAATCAATAACTAAAATCTACTGAAGTCTAAGATTAATCACAAAATAGGGTACTTGATAAAAAGTTAATGTTTTCTGATCTCTTACAAACTTATTTCGTGCCAATCCTGCACAATAAATTTGTATACGGTGCGCCTGCATGTAATGTATTTGTATACAGTAATAAAAATGTCAGAATCTGATGGCTGCATGCTCAGCTTCCTAGCAAAAACAAGATAAATCATTCATTCTTGTTTAAAATTCGAGCCTTTGAAAATTTTTCAATTTCCTCAAATTTGCTTTTGTTTAATTATCAAATACGGCGTCTCAAGCCGTGAGGATGAGAATTTCCGAGAGCTGCAGCTTCTACAGCAGGCTAAAAAATAAAATTTCGAGAGACGACGTCAGAATCATCATTGGAATATGCAAGGAATTGTGTCTTCCACAGAAAACCCTTTCTTTTTCTTGTTTTAGCTTCTTTGCCGCCAAGGAGGAGATCAGAATTGAGCCGGATGATGTCATCTTGGTTACTGCAGCGATCAACCTGGCATGCCGTGCATGTGAGACAGGACGGTCTGTGGAAAAGATATTGCACATGGCTGCAAGAGAGTATTCTATAGAAATAGACTCAAATACCATAGAAATGTACCTAAAGTCTGTAAACAGGACAGAAATGGACATTTCAATGGGCATAGATTTTAATTTTCAGGTTACAGAAATATACAGTGAGCTGGAAAGATTCTGCAAGCAGCAGAAGCTGGATCCTATCATCAGTAAAAAATGCTGGATTCTTCTCAACGACATAATGGCGACACCACTTTGTGTGTTTTTCATGCCTCTTGAGATGATCTGTTCTGTTGTTTTCTTGAGCTATGCAACTGCCATTTGTGATGAGCTTGACACAGGAGCCAGCGACTATCAGGTGTTTTTAAAAATATTTTACGAAAAAATTGTCTTCAAGCCTGCTTATTGGCCTGCCATCAAGTTCATTTCTGGTGAAATACTAGAAATTTATGACAGTGAATTGGTGTGACGTCCAGCTGAAAGATAACCTTGGCGATGTTTTATTTTAAAAGCTGTTTTCTTTCTTGTGATTAAATAATGCCTTTTATCAGAAGCTTTTCTTGTTATATTATAATATGTCATATCAGGACAGTAAGCTTAAAAGCTCGAAAATGGCAATAAATTGGAGGTGTGATTGTGTAAGAAAGTTAATTTTGAAAATAAATGATTTGCTGGCCCAATGAATGGGGATTTGCTGAGATGTGATGGAAGACTGCCGCAGGAAATGAGGAGAATGGAAATTAGTCAAGAGTATATAGAAAATAGACCTTTTGTTAGCTTTAGCCAGGGAAATACGCGTGTCAGAACTAGCATACTTGGTAGTAAAGACAAGGGGCAGTTCTGTGTGAACGTAAACTTCTCTGAGCTATCCAGAAACGAGCCTATGAATGAGCGAAAAATATACGAAATAAAAAGCAAGCTAACAGCTATCTTTCAGCCCATAGTCTTAACTGATAGCCAAATTGAAGTGAATGCTGAGGTAATGGAAGATGATGGAAGCCTGTTTTCAGTTTTGGTCAATAGCATTTCGTTGTGCCTGTGCTTCTGTGGGGTTGTCCTCAAGGATATGTGCTGTGCTATCACCTTAAACGACAAAGCTGATTTATGCAGTGAAGAGGAAAATAAAGGTTATGCCTGTACAATTGTTTTGTCTGGAAGTTTAGGCACAGTTTATTTTTTGGAGTCTGTTGGAAGGTTCCAGCGTAAGGACCTTGAAAATAGTATTTTATCGGCGTTTGGGCATGTCAGAGTCATACACGACATTATGAGAACGTTTTTGAACGAGTATGCCAATAAAGGACAATGAGATTGTCAAATAATGCATAAAATCTAAGAGTCTTTAGAAATAAAAAATTTTAATGATTTTATTTTTTACAAACAAAACAGCCTGTATTTTTCTCTAATCTGATCTTCTGCACTAAATTTTTATGGAATCCAGTAAAATGAATAAAATCGTGTTTTCCTGCATTAAATGCCATGTCAATAGCATAACTTGCACAAATGGAATTGATGGTGCATATGCTTGGCAATATCTCATTAAAAAGCCCCTGCACCTCAAATGTTGACGTTTTGAGACTATCAGGAGCATTTTTATTGAACAAAAATGTGATTTTCTCAATTATTTGGGCTTGTGTTGGTATTTTTAGGCCAAATTCTGTGCCGCCTTCGAGTTCGCTAAGCTTAGATTCCTCTTTAATTTTAAAAATTAAGCTATTCAATATTCTTTCTCTGTTTTCAGGTGTGATCTGTTCTTTTGTGCTCTTCAATGAGCACAGAAATGGAGTATCTTTTACATTGTACAAATCCTTGACGCAATACAGGCATGGATCGTTGGAAGATACTCTTTTTACGTGAAATTCGAAAGATTCAACTCCGCAATCTATCAACAGTGGGCACTTAGAATTGACAAACTTGTAATTTAGGTCCATTCTGCTTGGAACATTGTCCAAGCATGAAAATATCACATTGAAGTCATCCAAGAATGCATCTGATACATTTTCTATCTTTCCAACCTCATACCTGCATCCTGTTTTATCGCTTATAGTTTTTGATTTATACTTGTTTCTGTCATTTTCTGTGTAATAAAATTGCCTGTTCAGATTGCTGACTTCAACAACGTCATAGTCTAAAACCGTTAGATTTGATTGTTTGTTGCATAAAATCTTGACTACTTCCGAGCCAGTGCCACCAGCACCCACTACAAGGTATCTTGCAGTGTTATTTTGGGCCATTGTAGGACAATAAACAGAATGAAAAATATAGACTTTACAGAAAAAAGGAAAAATACAATTTCTAATCATCTACAACGTTTTGATCTTATACAACTAAAAATCATACTATAATTTTGAATCATACTACAACTTAAAATTACGAAAAACTCAAAATCAAAAACACTTTTTGATAACATACAAGTTTTAATCATTCAAGGATGCAAGAAGCTTCAAAAAGTCAGATACATTCTCAACGTAACAATCAGCATTAGAGATGCCCTCTCCAATTTTAATTCTAATACCTTTTGCCTTTTTAAACATATCCTCGTCTGTTACATCGTCTCCAACAACAATGTCAGGATTCACAATCTCACAAACTGTGTCTTTCTTGGAAGACTTCACCTCAACAATGCACTTTCCGAGCGACACGTGGTCGCCTGCAACCTTTTTAAGCAGATGGTAGAGTTTTGACACATCAAAGTTCTTCACTTTTCTGTAGTGGAACACTATTGCACTTTCCTTGTACTCAACCACTGATCCTGGCGTACGGCTAAAATAATATTCCATTATCTCCTGTGCTTGGTCCAGAAACTCGCAATTCTTCAAGGTGTCCCACTTTCCGCCTTTTCGATGGTATGCACCATGCTCTGCAAACACTTCCAGATCCATTGGTATCCACTCATCCACATCTTTCTTTGATCTCCCAGTGCAGATTGCAAGTTTAACTTCTTTTTCGTTGCTCAACTTCTCCAATATTTCAAGCAGCTCAGGTGTTGGTGCTGCTTTAGTGCGATCCTCAACAATATCCACCAAAGTCCCATCATAGTCTACCAGCAATTTCTTGCTCGAGTTTTTCCAGAACTCCCTAATTTCTTCTAAATTTGCTTTTTCTAAGGTTTTTGGCTTCCCCTGCCACTTTAGTTCGTCATAAGTGTTCTCGCCATAAATTGGAGGCTCACTAACCTGACTCTGAGTCTTTACTGGGCTGTGGCAAACCAGGTCCTGCTTCGTATCGCTTATCTTTTTGTAAAATATCCTTTCGCTGTCTTTCTCATTCTTCTTATAATAATACACTTCTCTGAGCTTATCTTGCACAGTTGCATCATTCTTTCTTGGTGAACTTGAATATTTTTCGTGATGAGTTTTGATATCTTTTTCGCCTTGCCTTATAAGTAAACTAACCTTGTCTCCTAGTTCTTCAATCAGCTCATCTTCTTTTGGGTCTGAAGTCAGTACTATCTCATAGCCGTTGACTCTCATGAATTCTCTAACATAGTCCTCTTCGCCAAACACATGGTTAAAACTTACATTCTTGGATCTCAAAGCACTGCCTATTTCCTCGGCCAACTTCACTGAATCAAAAGAGTCGGCAATCGAAGCTTTTCTCAAACATTTCGCAACTTCGGAATGTGTATACCCTACAAAGATATCAGAGTACACCATTTGAATGACCATATCTACATAGTCGTCTACATCTATTGTCTTGAAGTTATCATAAAGTCTGCTTAGATACAATATGGCTCTATTGTCGTCATCATCCATGCAAAGCACATTCCTCAGGAATCTTACCTCCACTTCAGGATTGTTTTGGACAAAATCTTTCAGGTTTAAGGGAAGAGAATTTGTGAGCACAACTTGTCTTTTCAAAGGAATATCTAGCTCGCTGATCTTTTTGAGAATGTTTCTGTCAAATCTTTTATCAGGTGAGGAGCCCAATTTGCATCCACATTCAAAATAATATTTGAAATGTTCAAGCACGTTTAGCACAACAAACTTATCAACATACGGAATGATATACCAGCACCCGCCGATTCCGTTGTTTCTAAATTCATATGAGCATAGCACATAATTTTTAAAAGATTCTAGATCTTCCTTTTTTTTGAAAAATTTTTGTGCGATGAATAGGTTGTCCATGATAGCACCATAAAACGGAATTCTTTCGATAAAACAGTGGTCGAATTTTAAGTTGCGGATCGACGACCTGCATCTCACCAGTTTAGGAAGCAGGAGAAGAAAAGAGTCGTTTACAACCACCAAATCGCTGGGATCACAGGTTGAGTTTATTTGATCTGCAATTTTTTGATTGAACTTTTTATACTCTTCAAAAATCTCAAAATGATTAAGATTCTCATAATTCACTGCAAACACTTCTTTCGACATTAGCTTGTCGTAAATACGCCCTAAGATCGGATCCTCTGAGTATTCTATGCTAACAATGTTGCTGATGCTTTGAAATTCATTTCTAGGAAGTGGGCTCGGCTCTCTAAACTTTGTTTTCGTTTTTGTCATCTTGTTAATCTGCATTGCATTTTCAAACTCGTTTTCATTGATTTTTCTTTTACAGAAAATGATTTTCATCTGAGGGGCCAGAGAATCCTGAATATATTAGAATTAAGTGACCAATAGAAAGATGAATAGTGAAACACACAAATGACGGATGATAAATTGTAAATATTACTGAGATTCCAACCATTGCATTTCCGTAGCTCATTCATTTCGCTTTACAAATGATTGAAATTTTCTAAAATAAAATGACTATTTTCTTTAATTGCAATTATTCTTAACAAGTTCCCAATTTTGTGTGTTTCAAACTTTATCCAATCATCTTTAAGCTTGTTTGTTCAAATTGATATTTTGACAATTCTAGAGGCAACATTTATGACAACTTTAAATATGCCATAACAAATGACTTCATCAAAAGCATCTTTGACATCTGAAAATAAATTACATTTTAAAGTAAAAAAACATTTCTGTGTTTCCTAAGTTTTTATTGTTCCAAATAGGCACTTAGATTTGAATTTTGCAAATCAGTCAGTGGACTAAACAAAATTTGAATATCATCGCTTATTTTAGCACTGTTTATAATTTCAAAATCACCAGGAACATTAAAATTGGTGATATTGCACATTCTAAATATTTTAGAAGAGGTCTTAGGAATAAAAGGATAAAAGACGTAACCCAGCAGAACAATGGCAGAATAGCAGAGATTGAACCCAGCAGACATTTTGTGTTTGTTATTCTGAAGTCCTTGAATGTACTTGTTGGCCTTAGATGATATTTCCAATGCTTTAGCAATACCTTCTCGTAAGTTTATGCCTGACATCAAATTCTTGTATTCTGCAAAAAGACCTCTGACTTCCCTCACAAAGCAGTCATCTTCATCGTCAGTGTTTTCAACTTTGACTATGCCGTTGCACCTGGCAGAAATGTACTTAAGAACCCGCTGGCACAAATTTCCAAGATTTGATCTCAGGTCGGCATTGTACAAATCAATAAACTCCTTCATAGAAAAATCAGAGTCTTTTGTTTCAGGTCTCTTCCTGATCAAATAATACCTCCACATGCATGGGGATCCTAAATCTTTAGAAATCAAGTCCATTCCAAATATTCCGACATTTCTGCTTTTGCTGAACTTGTTTCCATTAAAAGTCAGGTACTCCGTACTGTTGATTACATTCACCAGACAATCATCATTTCCAGATGCAAGCATTATTCCAGGAAGGATAAACGCATGGAAAAACACGTTGTCCTTTCCCATAAACTGGATAACATTTGCATCCTTAATCCATTCCTGCCAGTCTTTCTTGAGCATGCTCAAGAAAGTGTAATATCCAATCACTGCATCAAACCACACATAGAAAACTTTATCCTCAAATCCCTCGAGTGGCACCTGGACACCCCACTTGTATCTTAAGGTTCTTGTCATGCATCTGGAAATGAGATCTTTTCCCAACCAGTCCTTGTAGATGTTCTTGGCATTCTCAGTCCATCGGCCAATCCTAGGATCCATTGATGCTTTTATGCTATTTTGGAGAAGATCAAGCCTCAAAAACAGATGATTCGTTCGTTTCATCACTGGGGAGTTTGAGCACAGGCTGCACTTGGGAGTCTTGAGCTCACTGACTTTCAGGCATTTCCCACACTTGTCGCACTGATCACCCCTTGCCTCTTCATAGCCGCACAATGCACAAGTTCCCTCAACAAATCTATCGGCCAAGTATTGCTGGCACTCCTCGCAAAAAAACTGCTCAACTTCTTGCTTTTCAAAATAACCATTTTCATAGCACTTGTAAAACACTTCTTTCACTACTTTACTATGCTCTTCACAGGACGTATTCCCAAAAACATCAAATTCTACTTCCATCCAATCGTAAACAGACTTGTGGATAATCCTGTTCGTTTCAACTATTACCCTCGGATGCACCTTTCTCTTTACTGCCTCCATTTCTGTTGCTGTTCCGTATTCGTCAGTTCCACAAATAAAAACAGTGTCATCTCCAGACATTCTGCAGTACCGATTGTAAACATCTGCGCCAAGAACAGAGCCCACAATGTTTCCCAGATGCGGCTGGTTATTGACATACGGCAATGCTGCGGTGATGAATCTTTTAGCCATAGGGGCGCATTAATTTACGAAATTTGTAAAAAGAATGTTATTTTGAAGCCTATTCTATTTGAAGAAAAGATAAGTCTTAAGACTCTTGATATTGTGTTCATCAATACTACAGAGAGAGCTTCTTGCCATTCATCTCAGAGGCATTTTTGAGTTATGCTTTTGTGTTTAGGCATCAAAAGGTATAAAATTATAGAAAAGCTAAAAAGTCATTGAGTGGGTGCTATGGCTGAGATATTCTATCTGTCGTATTGATAGACGCTACATAGAGAGCTTTCTGGGCTGTATCGTCAATACAAATGAGCATTTAATATAATTACTCGTCTTTAATGCCCAATAAACCTATTATAACAGAACGATTTGAAGTAAAATACTTATAACAAGTTTTGTTTAATTTGTATTTTTTGTATTGATCAAAATAGTTGTTTATTTCTTAAATTTTATAAGATAAGAGATTTTATTTTGGGCTCTGCAAAATTTTTATCAGCTCATCTATGTTTTTGCCTAAAAATTTGAATATCGATCTTTCTGTATTCAAAAGCCTCGTCATTAATACATTGAGCTTATTGTCCAAGCTATCAAACTTCAAGCCTTCGGTCGTAAGAGATATCGATTTGCCGTCTCCAAGATCTATTTTATTGGAGTCCACGTTGTCATCTCTAAAATAGTGCTTGAGAGATATGAATCTATCGGCTATAAAAACCTTATAAAGCATAACAAAGACTTTTGAGTCATCCTTTGAGCATATTTCGGAGGTTTTCAATATCTTAAGAATGTTGTTGCCCTGTATTTTGTATGCATTTGTGCTGTGGGGAAGAATCGTCACATTTTCTTGAGCAAAGTATTGAAAGTTAAATATAACCTTATCTTCAAAGCAAAATGTGGGATTGAGATTGAACTTATACAGGATGCCAAAATTCTTAGTATAATTCAGGGCCTGATTCAAATTGAAAGTCCTACAATCCTCCGTTAGAAACTTAAGATCAGTTTTGACATAATTGGTTATCAGAACCTTAATTCCTCCAATATTCAAGTGTGATTTTCTACCCAATACATTCTCAATGATCTCGCATCCATCCATCATGTACTTCTGAAGATACAGCAATCTTATTTTTGACTCTATGCATTTTGCCTTGTTTTTAAAGGGCTCTGGCTCTCCACAGCAAATATTAATATTTTCAGGTATTGCGTATAGCTTCTGATCGTTTGAAATCCTAAAAAAAGATGCGCTAATTCCATCATCAACTCTAAATTCTACATCAAAATCAGAAATTAAATATACAATTTGTATAAAAATAGCATTCGTCTTCATGAAAGATTCGCAAAGTTTTATATATTCTCTTTCACCCATCTGTTCTTCCAGTCGAATATTCAAAAGGCCAGAGTCAAGATCTCTTTTCTTATATATTGCACACATTTTGCCATCTTCATATCTCATGCTAAACTTTACAGATCTCAGTCCGCACACTTGTGAAATCCTTCCAAAATAAAAACAAGAATCTGCCAAGCTAAAGCAATAAAAAAAGCTCTGATCGAAATAGGTAAAATTTTCTCCAAAGACATCTTTTTTATACTCCCTCGGCCTTACAAACGGCAGCTCGTTTTCTTCCTTTTTTTCAGTTATTTCACTGGCCAACGACAAAATGTGCTCGTATGTTGGATTTTTAATTTCTATAGACTCTTGATCCTTCGTTATTACACATTTAAACTTGTCATCTTTGAAATTTCCAACTATGTCTATGTTCATAATCTTCCCACTAAAACTCTTATAGAATCCACTAGCCCCTGGATCTAAGTGAAGGAATATCTCCTGCGCATGCCTTCTATTTTCAAAAAAGTCGGTAAACTCTACAATTTGCTTTAGCGAAGAACCAAAAGTCCTCAGCAATTTTTCTTCAAATTGTCTGTTTTGTATCTTTGATCTGACCTCAAAAAGCCTCCATTCTGGGGCCTTAATATCTCCGCATAGGGCCAGCTCAAACTCAAAATACTTCGATTTCAAAATCAGTGATGCACCTGATAGCTCATAATTAGAAATGTCTTCTTTTATAAGATAAATTCGCATCATTCTATGTATTTGGTCAAAATCAGGCTGATCAAGATTATTCTGTCCGAAATTTATACTGGCCGTAGCAGTCGTGTCTCCAATAGTTCCGCAGACACCTGATTCAAAAGACTTAAATGTTGGCCTGATACTCATATTTTCAATTTTGATGGTAAGCTCTTTGCTCAAAAGTTGCCAGGGATTTTCAAATGCCTCTAGCGACAATACAAAGTTGGGCTTTGGAATAAAGCTAGTTTTCATGTCCTCAAAAATCATGGCCAGAAAATCAGCCATTTCTACAATTTTATTGCCCATTAAGTAGCAATCTTCGCTTTTTGCCCTTATGAAATCTAGTCTTTTTGTTAAAAAGCATCCTTTTACAAACATTTGGAGGAGATCGAAGTCCTTCTTCTTGGCAATTATAAATTCTATGATTTTACTTCTATTGGTATGCTCTTGTATAGAATGATAATCAGATAAGAGCGAATTTAGTTCGGAATAGAAATTGTTAAAATACTCCCTCAAAAAAGCATTAAGCGTGTATAGCTCTGGATAATCTATTCTCCTATTCGACTTTATTCTTACTTTTAACATTGGGCTCTAAAATTTTTAAAAATCCTTTTGTTTAAATACAGGCGGTCTAGACGGAATAAAAAATCCTAGGCCTTACGAAGTTTTTATGCAAGCCAGAGCCTTCTCTTTGGCAATTAAAAAAAAGCAAATTCTGCGGATCATTTTTACCTAGTCGATCAAAAAATGCGAAAAAATAATTTTTAATTTTGTTATTGTCAATTTGAAAAATTAAAAGTACGGTGTTTTGCACTCTCAAGCTCTACATTCAGCTATATCCTGCATTTAAACATTATTGGGATGGCTGATAGAAATACCGCCATTTCTATTTGTCAAGAAAAAACAAAAATAACAGATAAATTTTAAAAACACCAAATTTAGGCTAAAAGGCGAGATTAATAAAAGTTTTATTTTCTTTTTGAGTATTGAACAGCATTTGTCCAGAAAACAGCAGGCATTTATTGCTCTAATGTTGACTTTCTTGACCAGAACAAGCTGTATTTGAACTTTCTTGAATGAAGAACAAGCTTGTATAAGGTCATGACCAAAATGAAGACAAAATATATTGCCAGGATAGGTATGAAAACAGGAATGTCGGCCATCTCAAAAAACGTCAAAAAGAATGCTGCAAATATAATTTGGGTGGTGAACCCCCAGAATGTGAATTCTGGAAGCTTTCTAACATAAGGCTTGAAATCATTGTCAATATTACTGGGATTATAGTCATCTTCTCCAATGTTCTCATTTTCATAAAAGCTTGGAATATTGCTGTCTTTTGGGCTTTCAAAAAGAATAAAAGCATGCAGAAGATAAACAGCAGCGACATATGTTACTACAGCATGGGTTCTCTTGACACAAATCCTGCAAATATAAAAAAGAACAAGGATACCTGTGGCTATCCATCTTTGCAGAGGGAATGGTGCAAGCTTATCCTGAAAAAATTGACTGAAATATTTTGAATCCATTTTGAAGGGATAGAAAATGAGTTTTTTATAAATCAAATCAAGCTGAAAAATAGGAGTCAGGATCTTTCTGTTAGCAAGCAAAAAGAGACAAAAGCTAATGTAAAGCAGGCTCTATATCAAAGAAAGCAATCTAAAATGAAAAACATACTTTTTGCCATGAGTAAATTCCAAGGTTCAAATTTGGTGTAAGAAATAGATTTCTGAAAGACAAAACAGAATAAATTTTGTAGAAATGTAAAAATAATGCTAATTTGAATTTTATTGTTTGTGTTTGGAATCTTTGAGACAATATCAAGGTTACAAATCAAAACCTCAGCTTTATTTGGTGTCATTTAATATACAATAGCTAACAAATATGTCGTAAGCGAATACTAATGATTAGGGCTGTTTCTAGCCCATGCAATCTTACTTAAATAAAACACTATTTTTTGACAAAATATATTATCTATATGCTTCTTTATGGCTGATTTTGGTTTACTTTGGCTTTTTTAATCTTTTGTCTACCATACTCTTGAATACAAACAATTGCATAATGCCTGCAAAATTCCCAAACTTCGTAATCCACATTTTTTGGATTTCAGAATAAATTTTGTCATTCATCGTCTTAAAACTCAGATTAAACTCCGTTTTTGAGTATTTGATCAAATGGGTGTCCAAAGGCACAACATGAAAGAACCTCAATCCAATCAAAAGAATGCAATCTGCCACTTTACGGCCTACTCCTTTCATCTGCATCAGAATTTTCCGACTCTCTTCTTGTGTCAGCTTATCCCAATCGATCTGATTATTGCTTAAAAAACGGGCTGCATCACAAATATACTGAGCCCTGTACCCAAACTTCTCCTTTATCAGCTCTTCCTTGCAATTTACAAGGCCTGAAGAAGCTGGAAACTTATAAATTTTGTTTGAATTTATCTTTTCAAGCAAATTCTTATCAAAAACATCAGGCAAATCAATTTTAAGCTCCTCGCCTTTCGAATAGAGGTAATTTACCATTTTAGAGATTCTAGAAATATTATTATTAGAGCTGCAAATAAATGAAAATATTGTTGAGGTTATTTCATTTGTCAGGAATCTTAGACCCGGAATCATGTCTGGAAATCCCGTATCTACACCAAGATTAAAGAACCTGCCCAGATTATCTTCCACTGTATGATTATAATCGATGAAATAAACGTCATTTTTCTCCTGTTTTAGCACAGCAAAGTCGTTAAAAACGTTGCCTATAAAAAGTCCATCTCCTAGCTTTTTAAAATGAAAAACTTGCCCGCTAAACAGCGTTTCTTCTAAATTTATGTATTCTTTGCTTTTGAGAAGCTTCCAAGCTGCTGTTTTTTTGCAATTCAATTTAATAGGCTCTAATTTGCAAAGCATGTATGGGCAATCTTAAAATTCAATAGTCAAGCTATTTTTCCTGCTCATTTGTATTAGTCGATATTGCACAAAAACACTAATGTCAACAATCAAAAGACTTCACGTTGCAAAGCATGTGATCTAAATCGTTGCCAACTTATTTTTACTATCTACAAATAATAAAGCTCTTAATAAGATAAGCATCGTTGTATTTACTCCTAAAGCCCTCTTTGAAAACAGAATGCTCTCAACCAAAGACTTCTGACAGCTTGCTTCAACTCTTCTAAGTTTATTAATCTTTACAAAATTTTAGAATAAAAAGATGCCATGGACAGCCAAAGTTGCAACGCATTCACAATGGGATTCTGCCCTAATGAAGAGTTCTATGTCGAGGCAGTAACAAATAAATGCCCGCTTCCGCATGTTAGTGCTGAGAGAGAGAACTATCAGAACCAACATCAAATTTTTCCCTTTGAACTCAAAACGCTGGAAGCCTATAAAAGCATTTTGAAAGAGGTTGACAAGAAGATTGAAGTTAAAAAAAATATGCTAAAAAAGGAAATAATGGATGAATCTCATTACTCTGCACTTTCAAAATGCCAGCAAATTATTGACTTCAAAAGCACAGACTTCGACAATTTTGAAAATATCCACAGTTTGCTGATAATTCATGGCAAGCTCATCAAGGATGTTATTGATTCTAAGGACAACAAAAAATATAGTGTATGCCATATCTGCAGTTCGTTCATAGAGAAAGAGCTTTGTGAGCATATGTTTTGCAGCAGATACAAGAGTCTGAGAGAGATAGTTAAAAGATTAGAAATAAAAATTTCTAGAGCCATGCCAGAATCACAGACACATTTACAGTAACAATGTTGTATGTACCGATTGTTTTGCAGATGCTATCCTTTTCAAATGGATTGGCAGACAAGGCACTTTAAATTGCTTTTATAGGAAAATGTGATGTAAAATTACAAATAATTTCAATTAAAATTTAATCAAGATTTATGCTTATTATAAATTTTTCTATTTTCTTTTACAAGATTTCACCAATCTTTTTAACAGCTTTATCAATCGTTTCATCATCCAAATGGACAATGCTAGGCACGCAGAGTTTTGCCTCGTCGGCACTTTGTGGCAGCAAAGATCCCAAAGCTGCTGCTTCTTCCTCGCTGAATCCTAGGTCTGTCAGTGTAGCTTTTAAATCTGCCACTATGCTCTTGTCCTGGATTCTGCAGAATGCCTCTGCGTATTCTAGTGTTTTCTTGTATATTTGGAAAGATTCTGTTCTTGCGTTTTTGTGTCTGGACTTCAGCGGTACGAGCAAGTGATATGCTTCACTGACTGAAATTGGCTGTGAACTATCATTGGCATTCTCAATCATGGACTCATAAAATTTTTAATTTTTGAGGCTTTCTGCTTTTGGCAGGAAGTCATTTACAAAAATAACAAATGCCTTAAGAATTTACTTCTCTGCAGCAGGGCAATCAAATAAGTTAGAAGCACTTAAAGCTTGTTTTTTATGTTGCTTAGACAAAGGACTAAACAGCATATCTTCCAAAACCAGGGCTTATAGTCGTTTTAGTTCTATGCTTTACAACAAATTTGCTTAAAAACAAGCTTAAAGTTGGTGTCAGAGATAAGTTTTTGTTTTAATATTTAATTAGCATAAACTATGCTGGACTGAGCCCATTCTGATGCACAATAAAGTTGCAGACCAAAATATTACTGAATCAGACACATTTTATAGCACAATGCAAGAAATAAAAGACTTTCTAGAGTTCGATTGTGCAGAGCATTGCGAATATGACATTCTCTATAAGTATTCTGTCCTCCATACCAAATTTCATATAAGCCAAATACAGACCTTTTACTTTCAAAATGTGAACAAACTCATAGAATTTAAGCACCAGAATGTTTCAATAACCGAGATATTTTCTCGATGCTATTTGCTGCTGGATATTGCAAGCAGTTTTTTCTGTTGTGCAATCTGTGCAAACAAATTCATCATCAAAAACTCATTAGAAATGGATTTAGTAGTTTCTGAGTCTGATCTTATAAAGTTCAATAATTTCATTAATAAGAGAAAATGTCCTAATCCTATTTTTAAGCTAGATTGCAACGATAAACACATTGAAGCCATCAACAAGGGAGAAATTGCGCCTTGCATATACAATTTGGACGCTAGATCAATAGTTTTAAACAAAAATACCTTTTCTTATTTGATCAATGGCAACATAAATATTCCGTCATTGATGGTTTATGAGCTAAGCAGGGAGGAAATACAAGATCTGATGGTCAGGTTGTCTACTGATGCTGAATTTAATTCTAAATGCTGCAAATTCATTGAAGACCAGGGAATCATCAACACTACAATGCAGATAATTGCATCCTTGTGCGGCATCAAACTAAAATGTAAAAATGTGGAATATTCAAATATTTGTAAATTGTATTGTCAGTCCCACTTCTCAGATGTTTACATTCCATTTTCTAAAATTGAAAGAGTCGTTGATCTCAGCAAGCAAGAAGTGTATCTTTTGTATCTTTCTAATACAAAAAATTTAGAGAAGGACATTCCAGGCATAATTGAGGCAATAGAAGACGAGACAGATGATTACATTAATATCACAGACACAAATTTAATCCGTGAAAAAGCTATTGACCTGAAATCAAGCATCTCATTGCCTTCTCTAGAAATCGGCAGCCAACACAGAATGCCTGAAAGATCAATAAGGGCTGATATACTTGATTTGGCCTTCAAAAATGACCTAGCTATTCCTTACAGCGAAAAGGTGTACAAACATATAACTGAGCTTGCTCAAGAGGACTACTTTGATAAAATATGCAAAAGACACGCTAAGAACTTGATTAGGTCAAACATAGAGTTGCCTGAGAGTGTTTTCTTGTCTGAAATGAAAGCAATCATTGATTTTTTAGACAAGACTTCATGTAACTTCAGCTTGGAGACTATAGAAACAGATGTTCTTGTCTCTAGCTTTGATGGCCACGTTAAAGATCTCAAGCTTGACACTGATCGGACAAAGCTTCCTATGATAAACTTTGAAGAACATGCATGGCTAGACAGCTATTCTGCCGATGTCATCATGCGAGAGTATGTGAATTCAGATTCTACTTATTGCATCAAAAAGCTGGCAAGCAATTTTCTGGTGCAATTTGAATATTCACCAGTCGTTTGCAATTTTTTCAATGAAAACTATAGAAAAATTGATGAAAACTTGTTGCGTGCTATGGTCATGTGCAAGCTAAGCATAGCTGTAGACTTAGACACTTTTTCTTCTTTGGAAATCAAGGAACTACTTGAAAAATCCAAATGTATTTTTAGCCTGAAAAATTATATTTTATTTAACAAAATTCAAAAAAAATACATTGACAAGTTTCTCAATAACTTAACAGACGATCAAAGTACAGACATTCTTAATGGAATACTTCTAAAAACTCCCTCAAGCAGTTTTTCTGTGTCTTTTGTACAATTTATGTTCAAAAAATATGAATTTTCCTACATTTTTCCTGTTTTATCTCATTTTATAGATAATGGCCAAGTTGAGGTCATAAGAGAAATCCAAAAGTCATTAGTGGTGTTCTTGGAAGATCTCTTTATTGACGAGACGCATTTGACCTTGCTAGCTACGCTTTATAAAAAAACCATTTCAAGCGATGATCTGCAAATCAAGAAAAATAATGATAAAATCTTGTCATCGATCGTCAAGACTTGCAAATTATTGGGAAAGGAAGCAGTTCTTGGAAATATCAAAGCAAAATAGAAGATGGTGATTTATAGACAAACTGAGATAATCAATTTGTTTTTATTTGTGAAGTATCCTTGATGGGATTTTGCATGTATTAGAAAATAGTTAAATAAATTTGCTAATGATTATTGTTTACACTAAAATATATTTAAGCTTTTCTCTGTAGTTAATTTTATTGTTCTGCAATCAGTATTCAGCAAAACAAGATTTCTTTTTTTAACAAACCAATTTTTATCATCTTTTGGGCAATTTTTAAGCTGTCTGATTACCTTTGTCAAAATACTGTCTCAATAGCTTCTACACTTTAAAACTTTATTGAAATTATTGTCTGCAGAAGCCAGTTTCATCCCTTCATGCTTTTGGAATTTGAGCAGGAAATATTAAAACTAAGCAACGAATCTTCAGCTTTAACAATAATTGCTAAAGGTCTCAGCATTCACAGCATCTTACAGTCTTTATTTGATTGCTACAATAACAAGCAGAGTCTGCTTGTGGTGCTGAATATGACCAGCAAGCAAGCCAGATATTTCTCAGATTATTGTGTTCTTGAAAATATAACAAAATTTACAGTTCCGCAGAGAACAAAAAAGTATAAAACAGGGGGAATTTATTATGGAAGCTCCCGTGCTTTCATTACAGATTTTATAAACCAAAATGTAAGCATCGAAATGATCAGTGCAATTGTCGTTATGAATGCAGAGACTATAAAACCTGACTCAACGGAGTCTTTTATACTGTATTTGTTCAAAAAGTTCAACACGTTAGGACTGATCAAGGCTTTTAGTTCTCAGCCCTTAGAAATCAATAGGCACTCTTTGGCTACAACAGCCAGATCCCTCAACTTAAATAGAATTTTGTTTTATCCAAGGTTTCATGAGAAGATTACAGGATGCTTCAAAGAGATCGTGATTGTTCAGGCACATATTAAACAAAAAAGCACACTCATGCTGGAGACTGCTATACTCATTGAAGAGATAATGAAAAAGATTTATCTGAGTATCAAAAGGCAGAATGCTGGCCAAGACAACATCTTTGACTTTATGGATGTCCTGATTTACAAACAAAGAAACAAAGATCTAAAAAATTTTAAAAAATTAATTTCACTAATTTTCAGCTGTGACTCATTGACAGCTTACTTGTATTATAAGCTTATGATTGAGAGACAAAAAATCAATAAAATAGAGAGTAGCTGGATCTTCAGTGAGCAGAGCCATTTGCTTCTAGATGCTTTGAAATCTTCTTTAGACGCAGACATTTCTAAATCACAATCAATCACACAGAATTTTATTCTTGACATTGAGGAATCTGTTTTCAGAATAAACTTACAGAGCATAGTAAATAATAGCCAAAATTCAGAGAATGCGATCTCCACTTCCAAGCCTGAGGAGTCAAAAAGAAATGAAGATGAAGAATCTTCGAGCTTCAGTGACAGTGTCGAAGAATGCTCTGGGCATGATCTATTCGAAGATGATTCTGTTGGGCTGATTTTGGAAAATAAGAATCTGTCAAAATTTTATTTAAGCAATTTGAAGATTAAAAAATTGGCTGAAATTATTGATGAAGCAAGAAAGTGTGATAAAGAAACCGACAAGTATGCGAGAAGTGCTGTTATAGTCCAGAATAGATCTATCAGAAAATCAATAAAGCATGCACTGGCCAGCTTAGATATGCTTAGATACACGCGTGTCTTGACTCATGCCGAGATACAGATGGAAAGCCTAAATTTTACGACAATCATTCTTTTGAGCCCCCATTTAGGGACTATAAGATACATAGAATATTTAGGAACAATAAACATTGTTCCTAAGGTTTTTATCATTCAATATGTGGATTCGATTGAGGAGCAACAATTTATTTCAGAGATCAGAAAGGAGAAAGACTCATTTGAGGAAATGATTGAGGACAGGAACAATCTGCCTCTCAGGATGGAGCTTGAAATGCTAGATCTTGAGGAGGATTCAGAGGAGCATGAATATGAGATTACTGTTGATTCTAGAGAGATGAGAGCAAAACTTCCATTTTACCTGTACAAGGCAGGTAATAAGATTGAGATCAGGGTTATGGAATTAGGAGACTATCTTGTGGGGAAAAATAAGTGTATCGAGAGGAAATCTATCGAAGATTTCATTGGCTCAGTAAACTCCGGAAGGCTGTACCAGCAGGCTCAAAAACTGGTCTATCATTACAAAACACCAATTCTTCTGCTAGAGTTTGAGGACTGCACTCCAACACTGATAGGCTTTGAATATGCAGAGGAATTTCGAAATTCACTGATTGCAAAGTTGTGTCTGTTTTTGTATAATTTTCATAATTTTGTGATTATCTGGTCTAATTCGCCTGTAAATACTGTTAAACTCATAAGAAATATCCAGAAGCAGGAGATGAATGCTAATGCGATTGAAAATAGCATAGACCCGGTGCTCATGGAAATATTGTTGTGTGTACCTGGAATTAACAGTATGAATGTTTCAAGGATTTTACAGGAGTTTAACAATCTCAGGGATCTGGCATTTTCTGCCAAAGAAAGGCTAGAAAGAATTTTAGATAGCCTAACAGCAGCAAAAATTTACACCTTTTTTAGACAAAAATTTACAGACTTTTCTAAGAATCTTTAATCTTGTATTTGATCAAATCTTTTATTCTTTCTGAGCAAGTCAATCTCCTCTTTGTTCCAGGAAATCTTGCTCAACCACTCTTTGTTGTTTTTTATTGTAAATAAACAATTCTTCTTTCTTTTTGTCCAAGTTCCTTTTCTTTAAAGGTTGTCATAAAACCCATGTTTGTAATGAATGGCAATAAAGGACAGCAAATCAGCCATAAATGGGGCTCAAAAGATCTAGAATCAATAGAAGAACCTTTTTATTGCGGGAATAACACAAAGGACAAAGGTTGGATCAAAATAATAAATCCCCAAATCCAAGAAATTCAAGGGTCGGATATAGAAGAATGGAAGATGCTACTTTTAGCACAAAAAAGAACAAATAACAAAAGCACTGGCAAAGCTCACAACAAATTTGAATTAAGCTTAAAAAATGAGAAGTTGGAATGTGAAATAATAAAAAATTCTGATTTATGCATGGAAAGGCCTGTTTTAGAACGTTTAAGCAACAAAGCATTGGATGAGAGCAATTCTGTTCTGAGAATCAAGATTAAAGATAGAGGAGGTGTTTTTTCAAATACAAGGTGCACACAATCACACGAAGTGAAGGACAATTTAGAATCCGAGATGGATTTCACAGGTGGAAAAAAGATTAGACTACCTGCCATAAGAAGCACATATAATGACCTTAAATTCATTATTAAAGCCGCAAAATCTACAACACCATTTCGATCGCCAATAACTAAAAATGTAGTGAATCTGAAGCTCTCTCCATCAATGTCTAAAAGCGAGGGGCTGCTCCATAAATTGACCCCTTTTGACCCTTTTCAGGCTGTCGATAATGAAAATACAGATAAATATGATAATGGCCAAGAAGGGGAAATGGAGTTATATATGGAGGGTGACTCTGGATTTAGAAAACAAAAGAGGAAATCCTCTATCCAGGCAGAGCAAAAAATAAAAAGACTACTTGAAGAGGAAAAAGAAAATGATCTCAAAGAGAAGTGCGAGATGCTGGAGATGCAAAGAGAGAACTCAATGTTTTGTGGAATACCCAAGTACAAAAAAGTGTCTAACGATACAAAAGCATCAGATTCTTTCATCTCGGCCATTTTGAGGCCAAAATCTCAAAATTCACCGCTTAAAACAGCCACAATTCTGCAAGATAAAACAAATTCGCCGATGAAGAGCCAATTTTTGCCACCACAGAAAATAGCACCAGACAATGCCAGCTCAGGAATGTTTAATAGCAGGTTTTTCTTGCAAGATTTAGAATTTGAGGAAGAAAAGGCTGATCATGAAGATTTTCATGTGTCTGGGAATGGGGATGCTGAAAAAATCAAGGAGGAGAGGTCTAATCATAGGACTTATATAAAGGCCAGAGATCTAAATACAAAGAATAATGAGGGCTACACTACTGTTGTGCTGCGAAAAAAGTCAGTGATTGATCTTTTCAGTTGCCCGAAGACTTACTACAGAAAAAGTAGCCGGAAAAGACAGGTCTACTTTGATCTCGATGGATGGGTATCTGTCCACAACGACCAAACAAATGTCAAGCCTATTCTTGTAGACAGCCAGGAGATGCCTTCTTATGAATGGAAAGGGAAGAAGATGGTTGTGGACATCATAAAAAGGGTTGATCTATGGACAGACTATTCTGCAGAAGAATTAATTTATAAAAAGATTGACAAAGTACTTAACTAGAATAGAAGGAACTCTGTGTCAGGAAACTATATTTTTGGCCTACAGAAATATAGTCAGTGCTAAACCGAGACATATTGCATAAGAAGCGGTTGTGTCTTGTTAGCAGTTCTATCTTCTGGTTTTGAATAGTAGCAAAGAAAGAAATACATTTTTAAGCAACTTGAGTCCAAATGATCTATTGTTTTTCCATTAAAGATGCTAGAATTGAGATTTATTCTTCTTACAAACATAAATTATTCTTCAAGTATAAATTTTTGAAAAATTTTACCTGTTTTCAAAGTTTGTTTTAAAATATGTTGTCAGTAAAAGTGGAATAGCTCATAGGTTTTATTATGACAAAAGAGTAGTTTTTTGGCTTTTTTTTGGAGTTTTGTTAAAATAAGTCTAGGAAATTATTATAAAAAAAAAGTCTGAAGACAATTATTTGACAAGAATGATGCTCTCTTTGTAGGTTATTGTCAAGATTATTGAAGGATTCATATTTTTGAACTAAAATCGATGGCGTTTTTATTTGTAAAATTTTACTTGTGGTTATGACGCGATTTGTGTGTGTTATGAGCGGCAAGGGCGGAGTTGGAAAAACCTCTGTGGCAGTTATGCTGGCCCAGATACTTTCAGAAGAGCACAAGACGGTTATAATTGACTTTGACATCTGTGGCCCAAGTGTTTGCAGAGCTCTTGGTGTAAGCGGAGCTTTAATCAAGTCTGAGGCTGGCTTTAAACCCGTTCACGTTAAAGATAACCTGTATGCAATTTCTTTTGGCTCGATCCTCAAGCCAGAAGATGCTGTTATTTGGCGTGGTGCCAAAAAGCTCATCTTTCTAGATCTTTTTTATAATTCAGCAATAAACTTTGACTTTGTGGTGATCGATACTCCTCCTGGAATATCTGAGGAGCATGAGTTTCTAATTAATAAGGATATTGAGGTGCTGGCAGTCACCACACCCCAAAACATAGCTCTCAATGACACCCAAAGATGCATTGAATTTTGCAAAATCAATGAAATAGAAATTTTGGGGCTGATTGAAAACATGTCTTTCCTGGTCTGTGAAAATTGTGATCAAATTCATCATCCGTTTGGGCATAACAGTGGGAAACAGCTGGCAGATGAGTATTCCCTAGATTTCCTTGGAGCAATGGAAATTGAGCCAGAATGGGCTGATATGCTTGATTCTGGGACTTTCAAGAATGACTATAAAAAGCTGAAAGCCTATCCTAAAATCAAAAGCATCTTGACTAATTTGAAACTAATTGGCCATGACCAATACAAAACGTGATTATGTAATTTAGCTTTGCTTCTGTGAATAGCGCTGGTTATAAAAGAAAACCTTTTGTAGTTTATAAATATCATAATTTATTTATAATTAGTTAAAAATTAGTCTAACGAAGAATATTAAATAAAACTTATTCATCAGATTATAAACAAATTATGATATTTTATAAACAAACTAATCGTAAATCAATGATAAATTAAGATTATAAATATAAAATTTAATTTGTTCATTGATATTAGCAACAAAAATGATGTTTTCTAGCCTTTTTAAACTTCATTCCTTCTATGATTTTTTTGGTTTCCTTTGGAAGTGCCTCTGCTATTTCAGAAAACAACTTCTGGATGTTTTCTCCAGTCTTGGCACTAGTCTCATAAAATAGCAATCCCTCCTTTTGCGCAAATTCTCGTCCCGCTTCCGTGTTTATAATGGCTTGTTCCTTCAGGTCATTTTTGTTAGCCACTAAGACCTTAAGAAACTCCTGGGGCTTGTCATATTTGAGCTCCTCTGTCCACTTCTTGGCGCTTTCAAACGATTCCAACGAGGTCACGTCGTATACTATGAGTGCTACCTGAGCGCCCCTATAATACATTGGAATGAGAGAATAGTATCTCTCTTGCCCAGCTGTATCCCAAATCTCATATTTTATAGCTGTTCTGTTTTGGAAAATTGTTTTGGTAAGAAATGACGCTCCAATTGTGCTTTCCTCTTTGGGATTAAACTCGCCCTTTACAAAATTAAGCACTATTGAGGACTTTCCAACAGAATAATGCCCAAGAACAACCATTTTGTAGGTGTATGTCTTCATGTCGATTGTAGATTCCATAACTTAAGCGTGTTTGATGTACTTAAAGAGTTTCTAAAACATTGTTCCGAGATTTTGAAACAAAATATTCTGTAATTAAAATTATCTTGTTTATAATTATTTCTTATCACAAATTAAGCTGAAAAAACACTTTGTAATCGACATTATCTCAAAAGACAACAGAAATATCATTTATTTACTCTGTTGTGGACATATTCAGAGAGAGATCCAGGGCTGGAATATAAATTGACAAGCATATTCTCATTCAGCACAAGATCAAATGAAGAATTTATGTTCAAATCCAGGATGATATTTGAGGCATCCAAATGAAATCTTAAATAGAGAATCTCATTGAGCGAAAATGATTCTGTCTTGATTTTTTCCTTCAGAAGCAATACCTCTTTCTTTATGGAATGTGCCAAGGAAAATCGTTTTGAAAACACATCAACGAGATCCGAAAACTTTAGAGTGCCACTTTCGGGTAGCACTTTCGCAATTTCATAGAAAGGATCTGGCTCTTTTAAGACAATGGAGTATTTGGAAACTATCGAATCCCAGTTTGAGTCGCCAGTAAACTCTACTGACAAGTTATTTCCGTACAATTCGAATATTGCATTGTACTGGCCTAGTTTTATCAGCCGAAAGCTAAACATTGTTTTATATCTTCTTATTCGATTTTTAATCTCGTCTAGCTGAGACTCGTTGATGTTTTTGATTGACAAATTTTTCTTCAAATAGTCTATCTCATACAATAGCCTTTCGATCCTTTTGTTACGCGACTGTATATCTGTCTCATAATCTTTATATGCCGCACTGACAATAGCAAGATCCTCTCTCGCACCATCAAGAACCTTTCTTCTGTCATTTATCATCTTTTGCAATTTCTCAGTCTCTTGAACCTTGCCTTGATCACTTTCCCCTATCGTTTTCTTAATATGCAAGAGCTTGGCATTCAGTTGGGCTACATTACTATTTCTGTCAGCAATCTCATTGGCAAGAAGCCTGTTTTCCTTTCTTGTTGAATTCAAATATTCCTCGACCTTGCTCCTGTTTTCTAGCATTTTCTTGTTGAATTGTATTTCGTATATCTTTCTAAGGCCATACCAGTCAATCTTAGATTTGTTTCGAGATTCATTCCTAATCTTCTTTAAATTGTCTTTATTGATAGATGAAACATCAATCTGTCTCTCCGCATTCTCAATCTCCCGCTGCAAATCTCTCATTTTGTCAATTAAGAAACTGGAGAAATTATACAGAAAATCTATTCTCTCCTTCAACGAATATTTGTAGTACGTTAGCATGCTTGGATCTACTGTATTCCTGGATTTGGAGAGTGTGTCTCGTTTCATTGTATCGATAACTGCTTCATCAAGAAACCTGATTCCATTTCGTGACAAAAATTCTCCAATTTCAGCATCTTCTTTGGGCGGTTGAGGAATAATCTTTCTTAGATCAATGGTATTTACAAGCTCCTCAACTGTGAATGAGCTATTCATTATTCCTGTATCGTTAAGCCCAGGCCCTAAGCTTGCTCTTTTAAAACTCAACCTGCTGTTACTTGCTACATTTTCATAGAGCAATCTCTTGGATTCCCCATCTCCGCCATAATTCACAGAGTTTTCTTGGAATTTGCTATCATCTTCATTGATTGAATTTTCTTTGCTATCCTCTTTAGCCGCACATTTTTTTTTGTTTTCTTCTTCCGTTACTAAATTGCACCCGTTTCCCTCCTTTATTGTGGAATTGTCTTTATTTGCTATAAAATTGTCTCTGTTTTCTTCATTCATTGCTAAATTATTTTCTGTCTCTCCGATTATCTGCCTTTCCTCTAATTCGCTTTTTGCTACTCTTTCTTCTTCCAAATCCTGATCAACAAGCATCTTCAGTGGATCCAGACTACAACGTCTAGAAAATGAATTTCTAATTTGAAGCTCGTCCTCGTCTTCACTCATGTCTTGTGCAAGCGAGTTTCTTTTTCTTAACCCAAAAAGTCCTATATCCCTCAGCTCCTCAAGATCTGTTGTGATGTCCATTGGATTTTCGTTAATAGATGAGCTGGTCTTGGATGAGTTGTATTCCTCATGATTAATATAGTTTATCTGGGGCTCTGTCGCAAAAGAGACTCTTCTAGATGGCTTCTGCTTTTTCTCTGTCATCTAGGGCTACTTCTGCCAAAAACTTCAAATGCATAATCAACAAAGCATTATTTAAATATTTTGCATAAACGCATTCAAAACCATTGTAACTAAAACATGCTTTGCCAATGCACGGCTAAAGCAGATTGAAACACACAAAAGACACTAATCTCTGTGCCTAATTTACAAGAACAAAAAATACTGTTAAATCAAATATTAGTGTATATTTAATATTAATAAACTTATTAACCTACTAAACATTTTATTAGACTCATTCTTCTGTCTTTCGTCTTTTGACCTGGAAATTGTTGATATTCTCTCTAAAAGCATTATCCAGGACTTTAAACTTCTCATTTATCTCCAAAATGATCTTCTTGTTGCCCTCATAGTAGTTTTCTATTAGTTTTGCATTATTCTCTGAAACACTGTCGATCTGTGCGCTGAGCAGTGCAACATCGGTCTTCAGACTTTTCAAATGGTAAAGCATAGACGCCCTGCGGCTTCTATTCCCATCTGTCTTCAATGAGGCAAGCTCTGCCTTGAGATTGCTGTTTTCTTCGTCCAAGTCTTTCATACTTTCGACTAGTTCTGCCATTGTCGATTTTGTCGCATCGTAGTTTATGCTAGGACAATTTTTAATCAATTTAGAGCGATTAAGGAAATTTAAGGTGTTTATGCTGTCAGAGGGATAATCCAAATTAATTGTCCCGATAATAGCTAAGACACTGTTTCCTCCTAGCGAGTCCTTAAGCAGGAAGGTAAGCTTAGAGTCCCTGTAGGAAATATGCCATTTGTCGTTGGAACTGAGCTTATGCACTATCTTCCCAAGACAGAGCAAAGATTTGTTTATGTTACAAGTTTCCTTGATTCTGTCATTTTCCTTGTCCACGATCTTTTCTGATCCTGCAAGATCAACAAAACATAGCTTGGATCTTTTGATTATGCTCTTGTTCTTTGTTTCTAGTTCTATTGTGAAAATGGAATGGCTTCTGCTGCTATTCAGGTTCATTTGTGTTGCTGCAGTTTTTCTGTTAGAAATCCCTTTTCTGTAGAACTCAAGGCTTTCAGTTAGGGACTCTGAACTAAAAACAGTGAGGGCGTCCACAACAACACCTTTTACGGGATCTTCTCTGATGCTGATTTGCTTCTCAGGATCAAACAAGTCTATCATGTTTTCGTTATAAATTTCTATAAAGGAAAGCTTCAGCTCGTCATAGTTGTTGTGTAGGCATGATAAAGAGCACTGCACTAGCCCTGGATTACTGTCTGTCCCTTGAATTGTATAGGTCTTCCCGCTCCCAGTCTGGCCATATGCAAAAACAGAACAGTTGTATCCCTGCATACATTTTGTCAGAATGCTTTCAGCAATAAGGTGGAACATGTCCTTCTGGTCGGGCCCGTACACAATTGTGTCTGTCTGATATGTTTTATTCTCAATATTTATTTGATTGTTGCTGAATATGGGCCTTGGACTTGTCTCTTTGATTCTTAAATAAGTCAGAATATTATCTTTCATCCGTATTATGGGTCTATTTCGTGGTTGCCAAATATTATAATTTAAAATACAAACAAAGCCAAAATAAGCATGGGAATTTATTATTTTATGGAAGCTATTTGGTGCAAGCTATGACAATTACAGTATGTTTATATCATTGAATATGTTATTAGTATGGATTGTATAGAGATAGGAACTGTAAATATTCAGAGACTCAATAATACATTTTATATTTAAAACAGCCATCAGAATGATAAGATTGAAGGATTGATGAACTTGTCTAATGACAGCAACCTAGGGCATCTTCAAATATTGTCCCTGTTATATTTTTTAGGATTGCCTCAGAAATTCTTTGTTTTTGCTTCTTCTAAAATTTTTATGAAAATTTTTACAAGCTATTTCCTGCCCTCAAATGACTAGTGGAGCTCACCATCATCTAAAGCGCTTGAACGCACCAATACAATGGGGACTTGACAAATTTGGCGGAAAGTATGCAGTTCGCCCGCTCCCAGGCCCACACAACAAGAGCCTTTCCATCCCTCTTAAATACATAATTGCAAGATTTCTAAAGGTAGCCAATACCTCTAAAGAGATAGAATACATCATTTCTGAGAAGATGATTTCTATCAACGGAAAGGATGCAGACTCTGGAAAATTCCCGGTGGGGCTTTTTGATGTTATAACCATTAAAAAGTCTAATTTACACTTCAGACTATACTTTGGACCAAATAAAAAGTTTAAGCTTCGCAAGATATCGTCAGACGAGGCACAGTTCAGAATAACCAAGGTTGTGTCCAAGTATGTATACAACAGAGTGCCTTTGACAGCAGCCCTGGATGGCTTCAATTTCAAATTTGCAGACCCCTCCATCAATGTTGCAGATACAGTTAAGGTTGATATTAAAACTAACCAGATTGTCAGTGCAATAGGCATTGAGGTTGGCAAGATTGGATATGTCTTTTTAGGCACGAATGCAGGAAGAATGGGTGTTATTAAGAGGATTGACCTTGCCATTGACGGACGAAAGACTATCCAGCTGCAAGATAAGAACATGAAATTGTTCAATGTCCCAGAGGCAGGAATGATGGTGGTTGGAAACGATGAAAAGTCAATTTTAGTTAGCTTTGACCAAGAAGACGGAGTTCGACTCAATAATTTCGAGAGAAGTAACATTAAGTACGCTACTGAAGATAAAGTTGAGGTAGAAGATGATTAAATGCCTATTTAATTATTTATTTTTGTATTATTTTATTTTTTTTTGTATATCTAATTATCTGTTTTTGTATTTTGAAGATTTGGTTGATCTGAAATAACGGCAAAATAGGTAATAACAAAATTTATTGTTTTTTGTTAGGCTAACTAACATTTTTACAATAGCCATAAAACATTCATTATTGGCATAATCTGCATGTTCTTTGCATGGCAAGTTGTGCTACTCCTTGTTTCAAATAAAAGTGTATTACAACACAACTTTATTCCCAAAACAACAAATTTTACGTGAAAAATTGCTGCACTGACAATTTTAATAAATGCAGAAAATAATTAAAAGCTGCTGAAGAAAGGAATGCTACCTAATCTCATTTCTTATCTAGCCTAAATTATTTAATATTGGTCTCAATCTTTATTGTATTATATGCTGTCTGTCAAATACTCTATGCCGAAAAGCTTGCAAATCATGCTTCTTATGGCCTCTTTTTTTAGAAATACATCAAACGACTTGAAAAAGGCTTGGGATGTTAGCAATGCATCACTTCCCGCTTGATGTGCAGTTCCTTCTCTCACAAGACCAAGATCATTAGATATTTCCTGAAGACCCTTCCTATGATGCTCTGTAGTTTGCAGAAGCAGCTTGAAATCGTAGAAGCATGGAAAAAGAATATGCATAAATTTATAAAAATCCTCCTCCCTTTCTGGCATTAAGTTCCCAGTAAGAACCTTGATTAAATAAGCAAAATCGTATGCTGAATGAAATGAAATCCAAATAATTTTGTCAGACATGACAAGACGGCTTGTGGTAAGCAAGCTTCCGAATTCTTTAATGTCAATCCCGTACTTAGAGTGCTCCTTGAAGTTTATCTGGGCCTGGATTAACAAATCAATAGACTCTTGAGAGTACATGTCAGAATCAAGGCTGAACTGGAAATTGAATTGCCATGTGTGCACAGGCTCCGGTCTTTTCCCATTCTCATCGCTTATGGATATTCCTAGTTGAATGATGTTCAATATGTCGACATTACATCTGAGCTGCTGGTATGCAAAAGATGTTTGGCTTTTAAAAGAGCCAAGAGGCTTGGCCACAACACCAGGAAATTCAGTATCCATTGAAACATAATTGTATTTGTCTACAAGTCTCCGTATATTGGCCATTTCCTCTTCCAGATTATGCTTCCAAACATTTTGTATGGAATCCATTGCTTTTTTCATTAGAAAGGCCCCAAAGCTATAAATAATATTTCACTTAAAATAAGGAAGCTGTTTATTTAAATAAAAACCTATTTTCAGCTAGGTATTCTGTTTTTTCGCTCCAAAATTCTTTGTCTTCCTTCAGAATGTTTTCAATTACATTTTCTAAATTTTCATCATCAAGCATAGGGGAAATTCTGTTGTTTAATTTCTACAGCATAAATTGTTTTAAAAGCATCATTGCTAGGCTTACTTACAAGTAAAAAACGAGCAAATTGCACATCTTTCTTTAATCAATGACTATTTCAGCTATAAAATAAAATTTGATATTATATTTTATTTTTCTAAGTTTAAAGAAATTACAGATGGCGTGTTGATCACAAAGATGATTATATTATTCCCTAGTATGAAATATGTTTTTACAGATGAAATTAAATCTCGTACCACAAAAAAAAGAAAGAGTAATCCATAAATAGCTTATTAGATTGTAGTAAATTTAATCTGAGGCGATTGTAAAACTAAACTGTAACTGCTTTATTTCTGAGTCGATCGAAATGGGCATCTAGATCTGGAAATAAAATTTTGTATTTGGGAAATACTTTTCTCAAAATTTTCATAGATCTTCCTATGTCATTAGAACGTCTTTTTTGGGGACTATTCAGATAATTTAGAGAAAATAAGTATGAGACCAAAGACTGAGAGTCATAACTTATTTTATCTCCTTTCTTGTACTCACCAAATTCTTTTTGCAAAGAAACAAGAAGTATGAAATACTCAAGCAATGTACACCTGTTGCCTGTGTCATTTAAGCATATTTTGACTATATAAATTAATGTTATAACTGTTTTCAGCTTGATGTTCGGAAGGCTTTTTATCTCTTTATAAAAGTTTTCGTTCATTAGTCCTACAAAAATGTCCACAGGAAAGATATTGCTGAATTTGAAGCTTTTGCAGCCTGTAAGATTAGTCGAACTGTTCCTAATAATTGAATTTAATCTCTCAAAAAATCTGTTATTATTGATTTCTAAGGCTCCATTGTTGAATCTATGACATAAGTCGTTATACAAAAAATTGTTCTCAAACTCTCTTTCGATTATCTTTTGTATATTGTTATATATTATCCTCTTCATGAGATCTGAATTTTTCTGAAGCAATTCTTTTTTTTCTAGGTCCTTAGAATGGTCTAAAATTTTCGTAAAATCGACATAATTAAACTTTGGCAGAGAATCTTCCAAGGTTTCATCACATGCGGCATGATTGGCGTTACAATTGCTGAAATAAAACAGGTTCAATGCCATCAGTCTTTTTACTTCTGCATTATTGGAATGAATCTTCAAACGTACAAACAGAATAATATGCAATAAAATCTCATCAATCTCCTTTTGACTATCTGGGATTGTCATAAGAGAGGGTTCGTATAAGCTGTATGTCAGGAGATAATAGATTTGTTTTGTTCTGAAAAAATCTAATGCTTCTGCATCCTGCGCATGGCTTTTGATATCAGGCCTAAGCATGTGCAGCCATTTTTTAGGCAAGCTTTTCAAGCGGGACTCAAAAGCTTCGAAATGTTCATTTATTTTTTTATCTACCAATGGAAGTTTTATCTTCAATTCTGAAATTTCAGATGAGGTACAAAATTTTTGGATGAAAGCTGATCCATTGGATTTAAAATTGAAAGCATAGTCTTGCAAAGTAAAAATTTTTTCTTCTTTTTCAGGAACAGGCAAGGAAGTGTAATGCTGTGTTTTGCAATTAAAAGAAGTGGCATGCTTAGTTTTGCAATCAGCACAAAAAGAGAATGGCTTGATTTCGTCAGATTCGGAATAAGCAACAAAAGACGTTTTTCTACGCTTCGCAGAGGGCTCGCCGTTATATGCTTTGGTAATTGGAGGGTTCGATCTTTCATCCTCAAAATAATCGTTTATTATATTATTCAAACTTGTACTTCCAAAGTATAGATCATCTAAGATCGATTCATATTCTAAATTTTCGTTCCATTTTCTCAGATTAGCCGTATTTATAAATTCAGCAATGTCTTGTTTTGAAAGAACATGAGAATGTTTGTCTTCCTGAACAGCTGCTAGCACTAGTATAACATTTAAGCTAAAACATCTCAACGTAAAATTATTCAGAAAATTCATATCTTTTTGGGGTAAAAATTTTATTCAAGTAAATTAGAAAAATAAGAATTTCTAAAATAGAAGTTGCATATTAAAAATTGCATAAAGACTAGTAGGCTGATTAGTTCATGTGCTACACAACATCTTTGTAACATTTTTTATTGTTGAAAAGACTATGTTCAAATCATTAAAATGTGTATTGCAATTTATTTATACAAGCTTGTCCATTGATCAATATCAATTATTTACAGAAAAATTTAAAATTGCGGTCAATTCTTAAAATAAAAGATAACTCCCGAAAACTATTGTTTTTCATCATAAAATTTTGAAATAAGTCTAAGAATGATTTTTCTGCTTTTGTTTTTTCTAAATATCAATGAGAGATTGTAAATGGCCATCCTTCGTATTTCTCCTACTCCGTTTTCAATCACTTGCAAATAAAGATTTTCGGCTTGCTCGAAAAATCCAAAAAAATGATATGACTTTGCCAAGTTATAAGCTTTAACATGACCTTCAGATGGCATATTCTTGATATGGCTTATGCCCTGTCTGGCATATAGCTTTTTGTCTAGAAGTGTTCTGGACTTTGTATGAGAAATATTGATAATGCCTGCTATTAAATTTATTTTGTCGGAATTTTCTTTTTTGTATTCGTTGATAAAATCAACAGTTTCTGTTTGCAAAAACCTAGGAAGAAAAGAACTCAATCCCATATGCTGTGTAATAGAATGCATTTTGCTTTCATAATAGCAGTCATTCTCCGGGTCCAAGCCCAGGTCCGCAGGCTTTGTTTTAAGAGACATCCGGACAAGCCTATGGATGTTTTTGTTTAGCAATGAATAGCTTTTATTGAGGTAGAATTCAGGAAAAAGATGTGTAATTGCGTATAAAAGATAGATTGCAGAGTAGTCATACATGTAAATCATTCTCCTGGTAATATCTACGATTCTGTCAAAATCTTTTGTCATGAGGCTCAATCTAAGTCCAATAAACAAGATCTGAATCATAAACTCTGATGGATATTTAAAAATCTCTGCATCGAGACACTTTTCAAATAGTTCAAACGCCTGATCTAGTTCATTCCTATAGATAAGTCCAAACATGGAGTATTTCAATACTAAAAACCATTCATCTACATCTAAGCCATGTAAGGAGCTTATTCTAATAAAATGCTCTGCTGTTCGCTTATTAGAAAGATGCTCATTGAACAAGGCAATACTGCTTGATATAATTTTTTCATGTCTGTTTGAAAATGCCTTAAAATTCTTGTTTTTCAGAATCACAAAGGGGTTTTTGAAAAAGTCATCCAACAAAAATGCAGCCTTATCTGGAAACTCCATAGGATCATCCTCAAAAGACTTTAAAGCGTCTAAATAAGCGTTTCTGACGACTTTACATTTGTCTTCAGTGTATCGAAATGACTGTTTAGAACAGTCTTCTATTGAAAGAATATACTCTTTGACTCTGTTGGTTGTCTCAAACTGGTGTGCCATCTCTTCATTTCCCATCTCTTTGTATATTTTGTAAATCATAGACTTTACCTCGTCATTAATAGGATCTTCCATCAATATTTGGTGATACAGATTCAGAGAAACCTGTAGATTTCTGTTTTCAGATCCCATTGTAAGACTCATGGTGTTTTTAGATTCATCTTCCCCACTAAATTTAGAATCGCTAGGTTCAAGATTTAAACTGGCATTCTCACAATTGACTTTCAAATTGTTATGCTGACCAATAAACTCATTCAGGCCAATGCCAAAATAATGCTCTGCCAACAGCTTCATAACCCTATGCGATCGTCTAAATTTAAATATTGCTTCTAGAACTTGAACATATTTAGTTTTATCCTCATTTTCCTTGTAAAAGTTGGCTAAATCATATACATACTCTATATCCTCAAGCTGATTCCAAATCGAAAGGTCCTCTATGAGGTTCTTGAAGTCAAGGAGCGGGTCGTACCTATAATCATTAATGTTACTAGCTGTTATGAAATATATCAGTCTAATCTCTGCAGTCACAGTGAATCCGTTTTTGAAGTAGAACCCATCAAAAAGATACAAAATTTTGTCAAATTCTCGTATTTTATACAAATTCAATATCGTCTTTCGAATAAAAAACTCATTCTGGGCATTTCCATTCTTTTTTATACACTTAAAGAGTCTCGAGCATATCTTTTTCAGCGAGTTTATGTGTCTAGTCTTGTCAAACTTATCAAAAATTCGATTGTCTATCTCTTCATAATCAAACATCTCTATTTGGCATGCAATAATGTTATACTTTTTTCTCATTCGCTTCAAAATTTCCATTTTCTTCAGCAACAAAGCTTTGCTTGGCTCTTTTCTATAAATTTTCTCTAATGATAAGACCTGTCCTTGGTTATCACTTGTTTTTGAAGCCATCTCATAGGCTTTTTTCCATAACGAGATATCATTCTTTTTCAGGATTGCTGCTGCGGTATAGGCTACTGCCGCTTTTTCGTATTTTTGGTTCTCTTCGTGAATCAGTCCCAGAATATAAAACGGTGATGGATCATTTGGGACCAGCTTCACTGCCTGTTCCAATAACGAAAAGCACTGGGCAGTATTGCCTCTTGAATAAAGCATATTTACTTCCTTGAGAATTCTAGTTTCTTCCAGCTTTGCCAAATATTTCCGTGAGCGATGGTTTAGCCTTGATTCTGATATCTTTTTCTTCTCTTCTATTCCAAAGTATTTTTCAATTTTGCCCATGGTCATAGGCAATATTTTACTTAAAATATTGTTTTGGCTGCTGAAACACTTTTCATGATTCCGGTTTTTTGTCCAAGAGAGCTGGATTTAAGCAATACCAGTGCAAAACAGAGTTCAATAATGAAAATTTTTAGGTACTAAAATCAAGGATAGTAAAGCCATTGTTATTTGATGTCATTTGCAGGTGTATTTAAATCTTATTTCTAATAGACTTGTTTTTCTGTTCTTCTAATATTTAATAGAGCAGATGTTCTTGCAAATTTGGCAATGTCTTTCAGAATGAGAAAAGTCGCTTGAATTATTTACAAATTGCCTGTCCTTTCGACTTTCTTAAAAATTTTCAATTTAAAAAAAAAAGTTGTTTGAAGGGTGTATGAGCACAGAAAAAGTGAATGTCTACGATTTAAATGGAGTAACTGTTCTGAAGACAGTTGAAAAGCCAGGACTGTTCGCCATGGAGCTGAGGGAGGACCTTGTTTTAAAGGTGCACTCACTCATGAGCCAGAATTCCAGGCAGCCATATGCAGTCAGCCCGAATGCAGGTATGCAGCACTCTGCAGAGTCTTGGGGAACAGGAAGAGCGATGGCAAGGGTTCCAAGAGTAAAGGGAAGCGGTACAAGAAGAGCAGGACAAGGAGCTTTTGCAAACTTTTGCCGCAAGGGAAGGATGGCCCACCCAACAAAAACGCACAGGAGATGGCACAGGAAGACACCACTTTGCCTGAGAAGGTCTGTTGCAGCCATGTGCGTAGCATCAACCGGCAATGCAGCTATTATTGAAGCCAGAGGCCACAGGATTTCGAATGTCCCAATGTTCCCACTGGTTGTTTCTGATGAGATTGATAAAGTGGAGAAAACTAAGCAAGCAGTTGAGATTCTGACCAACTTTGGCCTGAATGAGGACGTGGATAAAGTCAAGGACTCTAAAGCTCTCAGAAAGGGTAAGGGTAAATATAGAAATAGAAGGTTTGTGACACGAAAAGGACTTTTGATTATCCATGACAATGCTGAGCTCAAAGCATTCAACAATATTATGGGTGTTGAAATGATGAATGTTAACTGCCTCAACTTGCTTAACCTGGCACCAGGCGGAAAGCTGGGCCGTCTTGTTCTCTGGACTGAGTCTGCTTTTTCTAAACTCAATTCACTCTTTGGAACTCTGGACTCACCATCTGAGCTTAAAAAGAACTATTGTCTTCCTACTCCGATGCTTACGTGTGATAATTTGACTGAATACTTCTATTCTGATGAGATTCAAAGCTTGATTCAGTCTCCATGTCTTATTCCTACTGAAAAGCCAATCAAGAGTGATGTTGAAAAGGCCATTAGTCAAGAATTTGTCGATTTGTATGGAAAAATCGTAGCTAATTAAAGTTTTATTCTACTTGTCGCTCTTAAATACAGTCTATTACTTTTATGCCTGCCAGATGTCTTTTCTTTAAAATTTGTTTGTTACATAAAAGTTGCTTAAAACACAAATAAACTATGCTTTTTAATTTATTTCTTAGATTTTTTCCTTGATTTCGGCACCAAGTTTAAGAGGTTCGGAACTTTGGCCTTAGTCTCGTTTTTCTTCTTGTTTTCTCGGTTATCTTTGATTGATTGTACAATGTCAATGATTAGGCTCTTTCTGCTTTTTACCTTTTCAATTGTAAATCTACCAAACTCATGCTGTTCCTTGGGATGCCTCTTTTTGGGATCTTCAGTATAAATAACTCCAAGACTTTCCAGCGCAAGCTTGATTTCTCGGTAGCTTGGGTCCTTTACAGAATGTTCTGCAGAATATCTTCTGCCCTTTGTCTGGGATTTTGAGGAATTTATGTGAATGGGATATAGCATAAAACTATCTGCAGAGATTTCCATGGGTTAAAATATTATTATGTTGAAAGCCCAATCATTAGTCCAGTTTCTTTGATTTCTTGTAAATTTTTATCTCTGCGTGTCATATTGGAGAAGATATCTGGAGAATACTGAAATACAAATATTTTTATTATCTTTACGATCATTGTTTGTTTATTGCCCATGATAAATAGAAGTTTATCTTTTGGCTTTATTGAAAACTCATTTGCAGTAAACCTGATCATCTACGCAGGTGTTCTCTGTTTTAACATTCTTCTATCAAAATACTACTTTCTAGAGCTTGTTAAGCGGCATCCTATGAAGTTTGAAAGCAAGAATCATGTCAAATCAGGCCTCTTCCAAAGCCTTCTATCTTCTGTCCCAATTCTCGTGTTCAGCATTGTGTCAAAGATTAATGCATATCAAGGCTACCTGAAAGCATCATATAGTCTTGTTTTGGCTGAATTCTTTCTTGTTATGTTTCTTCTAGTTTGGAAGATCAACAGAAATATAAAGCTGCCTTTAAAGGTAGTAAAGTACTTTACTGTGCTATCTATCTTTCCTCTTGTATCAATTCTTAATTTTTTCCAAAACCCAACTTCTAGGATAATTTACAATTTTTGTGTTTTATTGATCTCTGTTTTTTTTACTTGGAAACTTTGGAAAAATGCCGCATATTCGTCTGAAGAAAGATCAGAAACAACAGAATTGCCTGCTCTGCGTGACAATATTGATCTATTTAGAATGTTGTTTTATCCTTTCGAAATATTCTTAGAAAACACAGTGATCATACCCGCATCTGCTACAAAAAAATATTCTCTCAGCAAAACCACAAAAAGAATATTTTCACCGTTACTAATATCAATATTGTCAATCCTGCACTTCAAGCCCTCACTCAGTATTCAGAAATACATAATTCTTTCTTTAGTACCTCTTTCGTGCACTTTGATTTTGGTGATGTCTTCACACATTAGAAAAATCGCTTTCTTAATGAGCATTTATAGCTTTTCTGTGTGTTCGCTGATATATTTTTGTATTTTTGACCTAGTCTTGCAGACATCATCAAATCTAGTGCATGCAGGCCTTTTTTCGCCTTATGTGGCAATAATTCTTCTTATTATTCCGCAGATAGCATTGCCTTATTTTTATATATTTAAACACTTTATAAAAATAGGCTTCCTCAAAAAATCGTTGTATTCGGCATTTTATAGTGTAAATTCTAACGTTTTGCTGATAAACTTTGTTGAGGTCGTTTGCAGCCTGAATGCCAACGCCCAACCGTTTAGCCTTTTATTTGATGAAAACTTTTTGAAAATAACAATAATGTCAATATTTATTCTCCAAAATCTAGTAGTTGGAAATATTTGTGCTCATAAAGGAAAGTTCGCACGCAGGAATCTTGCCATAAGCGGTGCTGTGCTTCTTCAAGATTGGGCTGTTTCTTTTTATTTAGAGAGAAGTAAATAGAAATAAAAGATTGTAAAAATTTTTGGATCGCTGTGTAAATTAATATTGTAGTTTTTGCGTTTACAAATCTGTGTTGGCTCTGAGCTTTGTTATCTTAGATATTTCTGACTTCTAAACAATCTTAGAAAATATAAAATTAAAGGTTGCAAAATTTTACTGAAATCAGGATTTTTGTAGAATAGAAGTAAAATTATTCGTTTACAACCAATTGTTTTATTCTTGAGTATAACTTTATAAATCAACAAGTGGAAGCATTTTTGGAATAGACTAAAGAATGTTGCAAATATTTATTTTTTCTAAATAGCTTCAGATCAAATGCCTTCATCAATGCTGTGCACAGCCAAAGTATCAAACGATCCCCTTCTGCAGCACAAAACATAGCAAAGGGACGATAAAAATGATAGAAAGATTATTATTGCAAGAGGCAGGAATATTAATGCCACACCAGGGCCTCCGCCCATAATAAGACATATAAATAGCATAGAAAGTGCTAGCGATATATGTGCAGATAGTACCCGTCTCCAGTCACTTACATCTTCCTCATCCTCTGCCGAATCTTCGTCTAGGAGCGCCAAAAAGTCGTTCTGTGTTCTATCAAGCTCATATAAGAAATCATCTTCCGGCTCCAGTGCATTTCTTTTAAAATAATCTCTAACGTCCTGTTTTAATAAAAAATCATCATCGGATGCAAAATACTTGGCGGAATATTTAATTTTTCTATCAGAATTGATTTCCTTGGGCAGCTCCATCTCTCCTTTTATTATGCTCTCTAGTATTTCGCCTGGTGACTTGTCCTCAACCTGTCCGCATCCTTGGATTTGCTCCTCTATGTCCATTGAGTCTTTTGACTTCTTTTTTCTCTCGTTCTCTGAAAAGTCCTGTTTTTTCCTAAAAATCGCACTGAAGGCTTTCCGTGATTTGGATTTCTCTTCGGAAAAATTGAAAAAATAATTTACAATTGCTCTGTCCATTTCCCTAGAAGATATCTTGTAGTAGAACACCTGCCCTATAATGTACATGTTATTCAATGGGTTCCTGACCTTCATTCTGTGCAGAAGCCTCCTGCTTGGCTCATATCGGAATAGTATGCGATTTATCTCTGCTGCCGCATAGTAAAAATTGTAGAACAATGTTTGGTTGTCAGGATCGGATGTTGTTACTCTAGCAATTATAAAATCTTTGTTTTTTTTTCTATAATTCAAGATCAAAACTCTCATTTCCTCCAATGTGAATGTCTCATGGGCATTTGCATCGATTTCGTCGATCTTCGGTGACTCCACTGAGGGTGTACTGTTTGGTGCGCCAAATATCTGTATGCTGGAGGGAATTTTGCTAACTTTGGAATAAAAATCCACTTTTGAGCCCGCCGTTCCCATATTTCAGGTAAACATAAAGCATTTTCGTATTCTTTTTATTTTTAATTACTGTAAAATAAATAATCTGACCAAAATAAAACAAATGATAAATGTGTTTATAATCTGCTAGAAACACAAAATTAAGCAGGAATTTTATTTTAAATCTAAGACTTGGGAATTTTTAGATCAATGAAATAGTAAAATCTTTGTTTACTCAAAAAATAAACAAACATTAGTTGCTTTATTCTTTGATTTAAAAGATTCAATTTGTTAAATTAATTTTGGCTATTTTGTTTGTGAGATTTGACAAAATTTGACGTGTCTAAAAAATCCAGACAAGGTCAATTATGCAACTTATCAGATCAAATTTTTATGTTTTAAGACTGCTTGAGTGAGAACAAACATGTTGCAAAGTTTAGTTTAACTAGTTGTTGCTAGTTATAAATACCAAATACAAAACAATTTGAATAGTATAAGTAAAGATTTTCATTTTTTAAAATTATAAATTGTCCAAATATTTTCAAAAACTATGCTTAAGGTTCTGAAATTTTTTACAACAGGGCTTTCAAGACTTTCAAAATAGGCTTAATTTTTTCATTGAGCTATGAAACATCAAAACCTAAAAACTTGGTAGTATTTTTAGCCTTTTCTATCATTCTGAAAAATCTATTAGAGACTAAAAAATAACAATCTGATTTCTATGTTTTTTATTTGTTATTTTGGAATAAGATTTAGCTATTTGCGATCATTCGTATTTATTAAAAACATACTCAGAATAAGCCAACACATAATTTTATACACTAACTCATCCTTTTATGTTTTGCATTCAGTCAATTTAAGATTGCAAATTTTTTAAAGTTTTCATTTTCTAAGATTAGATCCTTATAAGCCCCAGTGCATTCCAATCTACCATCGTTGATAAAAAAGATTCTGTCAAAACGCTCCAAATACTTTTTATCATGGATTATCATCAAAAGTGTTTTGTCTTTAAAATTCTCCAGTAGATTGTTAACGATTCTCTCCTCATATGCTTTGTCCAATGTTGTTGTTGCTTCATCTAGCACAAATATTGGCGAGTCTTTGATAACCGCCCTGATCAATGAGATTTTTTGCCTTAGCCCACTATTTAGAAGATTTTCATTTGCCCCTGCTACAGTGTTATACCCGTTTTTCAACGATAAAAAAGTTGTATGAACGTCAAAAAATCTTGCCTTTGCCATAACTTCCTCGCCTGTTATCTTTTTATTTCCAAGGATCAGATTGTTAAAAATGGTGTCATCAGATGTATAATCGTTCTGTGAGATATAGGAGATCAAATTGTGCATTGATCTGTGTGTATAGTCTTTTATATCTGCTCCGTCTACGAGTATGTCGCCAGTGTATTTGCTAAATCCAAACAAAGATTTTACAAATGTACTCTTCCCAGATCCGCTGTAGCCTACTATGGCTATTGACTCAGACGGATATATTTTTGCATTTACACACTTTAGAACAAGCTTGGCTTCATGATATAGATTGACATTTCTGAATTCAATGCTTTTTTTGAACTCAAGCCCATCTCTCAAGTTTGAATCGTTTTTAATTTGATCTTCGCCTGAAAAAAGTTCATTGATCGAAAGAGCAAGATTCGCAATGGATGGCAACAAATCATTTAAAAACGAATTTATAACGACAAGAGATATAAGACAGCTGGCTATGCTATCCACATAAGGTGACATATTGGCAGTATAAGAGAAAACAAGAACTGCAATTTCAGGCACTTGACATAATAAGGACTTAACAAGATTCGCCTTTTCTTTCTCACATTTGTATTTCAGAAACAGATTGGTTTGGCTCTTCATATCGCTAAAAAGCTTGTTAGACTCGCTTTTTTCTAATCCATACGATTTTATGATATCGAAATTGCTAAGCTTATCATACACCTTCGACGAGTTTTTCTTCTTCTCATTTATATAATCCAAATGTGGTTTGAGTGCCTTAGATAGAAACCTTAGGTACAGAAATACGTGGACTATTGGGTAAAATAACAGAGAAGCCGATATAAAGATAGAATCCATTCTACTGAATCTTCGAACAACAAATACCAAACAGATCACAAGCGTAAATAGCCTTATAAATATAATATCTATCATATTTTTATACACTGAGATTTTGTTTTTAATCTCTTCAACAACCATTCCAGGATCCTTTTTTATAAATTCAGGATACTTTTGCTGCATTGTCAATAGCAGAAATTTCTGATGTAAGTTGAATTCTATTGACTCAGTAACATAAGAAAAGACTGCCGATTTAGCATAGTTGATAAAGATTCCGAGAATTTGCATCTTGCAGCACATCTCGAAGCTGGGCTGAAAATTTGATGTATTTCTTGTTGTTATCAAAATTTTTACAAAATTTGTTGACATGACCTTTAAAATCACTTGGGCTATGTTGAGGAGCATGCATACAAGAATCCCCAAGCTTGTTTCATTGCAAATATTTTTGTTACTAAATATAGCTTTCTCAAACAGATCAAAAAATAGATGCTTTAAGTTCCTGAAGTTCATAAAGGGGGAACTGTTATTTCCTAAATTTCCAAAACCGACCTATCATTTTTTTATAAAAACTGACCAATCGATTCTGGCGATAAATCAGATATAGAATGACTCACACTTAAAAATACAGTAAGAGGCTGTTCTTTGATAAAAAGTGGTAAATCGTCTGTTTGTTTTTATTTAAACTTTATTCTGACAAATTTGATTGCCTTTTTGTATTAAAATCAGCCACAAAACCTTTTTAATCAGGATTTTTGAGTCAAAAAGTCAAAAGATCTTTACTGAGTGCTAACATAGTTAAGCAGAAAAATTATCTTTGCTGAGATACTATGACACAATCTTAAGAAAACCTAGGTTATTCTAAAATTAAAATTAAAATCTTGAGTTATGATTGATAAATAACTTTTTTGATTTTAATTTCAATTTTGATATATTAAGTATAAAATTTATCATACCTAAAATGTTCTTGTCTAATTATCGAAGCATTGTTAATCAAACATTGATAGCCGATCCGAAACCCTTAGCCTTACACACAACTTTCTATTGGTGCAGAAACTTTATTATTTTTGCAATTATTTTAAAATGTGCAGGCTTTTCTGGATGTGATTGCATTTCTGGAAACTATAAAGAAGAGTTTTGGAGTGGGTTTATATTTATATCTTGTCTGAATGATTTCTTGCTGTACAAATCACTCTATTTTACAATATCTAAAAACTTTTATGGATATTACCTGGCAACTATTATTATGATTCACAATTCTGTCCTTGTGATGTGCTTGGTTTATCTTTCAAAGAAGTATCTGGATGCCAGAGCAATAATTCTATCTATTTTTATTGCCTTCCTTTTTTTGTTAGAAGCTATTCTATCGTCATTCTTCTGCTATAGCCGCAGGTCTCTCAACAATTTTGCACAGTTCAAAGAGATCGGCGCAAATATGAAGATCAACAGAGCATACGCTACCAGGATGCAGCTTCTGGCCCTTGGAGACATAAATATATTTTTGGGCTTCAGCATACTCGGAAAGGTTCACGTGCCGCCTGCTGCAAAGTATGACTTAACAAGCATACTTACATCTGCGTTTTCACTCTCAACATGCTTGCAGCAGCTTGCGATTTCTATAAACTTCAACAGTGAGGACCTAAATCAACGAAGAACTGCAATTGGCTTGTCGTACATAAGAATCCCATTTATATTTGCAATAATCATGTTTTGGCTGATTGATATTCTGAAAACCAATTCGATTTTCAATAAAATAAGCCTTATCATCATATTGGACACACTCCTGGTTTCCTTGCTGATCAACCGCACACTGCTTAAAGACACAAAGCAGTTTGGATCTGGCCTAAAAGATTACTACATTCGCAAAACTAAAAAATTTGATATGTCTTCTGAAGAATAAAAACTAGAAAAATAAAATTTGCAAGATTATTTGGATAAGCTTATTTATTTTTCTGTTTTTTTAATTCAAAAATAGGTCTCAAATGCCTGCTTATCATTTTCTTCTAAAAATTGCCAGAATAAGCATCTTAGACAAGAGCTCAGATGCTTTAATCGGCAAAATCAACATTCTTGACTTTCAAATACAAAGTTTATGTCAGATGTCTAATGAAAATAAAGCTTTATTTGCTTATACAAAACTTGTTTTGATCATGTTCAACGAGCTTTTGCTTTCTGTGTTGTTTTAGAAGACCAAAAGCTATACAATTCACAGATTAATCTTAATTAAGCATTTTCGAAAAAAATAATTTCCATAAATCTGATCAAAGATGATTGGAAAGCTTTGAAATTAAATTTGACACATGCAAAAAGGCTATAAATTAAAGGCAGCTAAAGATTGTTTCAGATTTAAAGCATTAAATTGAGCATTTCACTCTCAGCATACAATAAAAATTAAAATAAATTATTGGAAAAATATTTGTTTTGTGGACAACAATAATTTATTTCAGGCATTTGCATTCTGAAAAAAACTTGTCAGAGACTATTTTTACGGGCTATGGCTGAAACACCAAATTTTTCAAAATTTAGCTAAAAATAGGAATTTTTAAAAGGCCATGGAAAGCTCAACGAAAATTACGTGCATAGTTGCCCATATAGACCATGGAAAAACAACCATAATAGACAGTATAATTGCATCACAGGGATTCTTCTCCAAGTCTTTAGCAGGAGAGCTCAGATACCTAGACAACAGAACAGATGAGCAAGAGAGAGGAATAACACTCAAGTTAGCACCAATTAAGTTAAGCAATGGGCATATTTTTATAGACACGCCTGGGCATGTGGATTTTGAATCCTTGATTTTTAGCTCTTCCGTTTTAACGGATAATCACATAATTGTGGTAGATGTGAATGAGGGAATAACACCAAGAATTTACAGTTTGATTAAGTTTCTGGACAAAAGCAGGTCCATCTTGATTTTGAACAAGATTGACAAGTGCGATGACTATGAAACAATAAGTACTCTTCTTCACTGCATTAACGGCCTACTTGGCGAGGAAGTCTTTGAATGGGCGAAGAACAACGTCATTATTTCCAGCGCTATCCTCTGTGCTGGCATTTGTTATGGAAAATATAAGTTCTCCAAGAAAAATACTCTTGCCACTGCTTTCAAGGCATTTGTAGCTTTGGATGAGAAGATTAAGAACAAAGACGTTGATTCTATTGTGGACAAGTATAAAATAAAATATCCCAACAAAAAATCTATTTTCTCTGCAGTAATGCCGCTGGCCGATTCTATTTTTGATTCTATTGACTCTCTTTATAAAACTTCGGATTGTAAAATATTATCTGAGGATCTCGATTCGCTCTCAATTTCTCAAGGTCCCGAAAGATCGCCCGAAAGCCTGCACTTTTCCCTAAATAACAACCTCTATTCGATAGACTCTGCCATCAAGCCCAATTTGCTAGGAATCAGCGTATACAGCATTTTAAAGGAAAAAAACCAATTTTTCAAGGAAAACCTGCTTTTTGTGACTAAAATTTTCTTTGGAAAAATAGCAAAAGGGGATGTTTTGTTTTGTATAAACAACGAGACAATAAAAGAAGTTAAGGTAGAAAATATATACGAATTCTCTATTGATGAATTTAATGAAGTAGAATGTTCCGAAGGCCTGAATATTATTTGCCTTCGGGGTGATTTTCTGAAAAATTCTGTGATAAGCACCGTGCGGCTGAATTTTACTTTAAAAGCCTTTCTTACACCATTTTACAAGTCAAAAGTGCTTTTGGAAGACTTTAATCAGCTCGAAGACATGAAAAAGACAATAAGAGTCATGTCATTTACAGAGCCCAATCTGAAGGCAAAAGTTAATAAGTTTGGAGAATTAGAGTTTAGATGCAGTGGAAATGTGCAATTTGAAAAGATTTGCTTCGACCTAGAGCTTTGCGGATTCAGATTTTCGATCAAAGAGCCGGAAAAGGAGTTTAGGGAGTATTCTAAATGCACAAACAAGCACGTCTTTATTAATGACTCATCTCATTTTGAAATTGTGATTGGGCCAACAAAGTCGTTTAATTCAGAGAATAGCATTTTGACAGATGCTTTTGGACCTGAAATTGAAGAGTTGGATTTTATAAGTACTGGTTTAAATAACATATATTTAATAGAAAGCTCATCAAATAGCCACATAATTGAAAGTGTTTTGGACGTTTTTACAGACTCTGGGCCATTGATAAAAGAAAAAATAGTCAATACCTTTTTTTGTATAAAATCCCTAAAGGAAGACAGTAACAACTTTTTTAATAACTTCAAAAAGGAACTTTCAACTGCTTACATGGAAGCCAGCCCTTCTATTTGTCCTTTGTATTTTAATGTTAAGCTGTCATTGGCCAAGAACTACATTGGTGTTGTTTATACCTTGCTGCAGAAGTTTAATTACCTGATGGACAACGAAGATTATAACGAGGACACAGCCTTTTGCAGCTTAGAGTTCAAAATCCCGCAATTCGTTTTCAACAGCTTTGTTGACGAAGTTAGACTAAAATCGAAGGGCACTGCGTATTTGGAGATTACTGGAAATGAATACGTAGATACTAAAGACTATGATTATATGATAGATGAGGTTAGGAAACAGAAGGGAATGTACCACGGCGAAAAGGTCATTGAAGACCCGGAGAAGCAGAGAACCTTAAGAAAATAAAGCAAGTTAAAATTTTATTTGACAAAAAATTGTAAAATTTTTAAAAGTGGCGGTTAAAGCTCCTATTCTACAAAAATAACATAAAAAACTGTTGTCGTTGAGTTTCAACACAAGAAAGCCACCATTTTATGTTAAGCAGAGAATAAAACAGATTCTACATTTTGAATCTCAAAATCGTTACAGAAGCTCTAAAATTTTCCTAACGCAAGTGACAATCAAAATAAACAAAACAGTAGACAGCAAAATGCTCTTGAAGGTTGGCTTCTGTGACTCTTCTTGGTATACAATTATGTTACCAAACCTCATGCTCTGTGATATGAATCCGGGCTTTAGAATTTTCTTTCTAGCATTCAAATCGTGTATCTTCTGTTTGGCAGAGAACCCATTTGAAATTTGTACAATGGCTTCGGTTTTGAAGCCCCTCCTGCATTTGGGGCAATTGGCCTCGTCCAATGATTGGATCCACTGCATCAGACAGAAGGAGCAGAACAGGTGCCCACACGGTGGCATACAAGGCTCTTCTGTCAACGATAAGCAAATTGCACACGAAAAATTTTCCTTGATGCTTTCAATTGCTCTTTTTTCTTCATTGTCCATTTCAGCCTTGATATTTGAGCTTTCTATGGCAATTTCTCTGCAGCCTCCCAATATTCTATGCTCTTCAAAGCTACCCGACATTTTACGGGTTTAAAAATTTGTATAGATTATTGTTGACTATTCTAAAATTGGACAGCTTTATTTGTGAGTTCTTCAAAAGCCAGCAGATGCTTATACTATTTTAAACTGGGAGATTGGTTGGAAGACTAACTAAAGTCACTTTCTGTAGTTCATAAACTATAAACTATTATTCTGTTATTCTCAATAAAGTCATACGGAGTAATTATGATTTGCAAGAAATACCACAATACTTATTCACTTTCAGAATTTGAAGCTCGGCTGATTCTCTTACTACGAAAACTTGTTTTGTGGCAGAATGTCCTACCTCAATCCATTGAATAATTTTTTGTGTAAAACACTTGTAAATTTTGCATCCCAACAATGCTAATGGAACTAACTGCTGAGTTTGTGAAAACTCTGAACTCCAAGATAGCGGGGATGGACGTGAATGATAAGAGGATGCTTGAGAGCATGGAACACTTGAAAGAGCAGATTTTGGGAATAATGAAAATTTTTGAGACCTCCGAACAAAATTTGAATAGAATTTTAAACAAAATAGAAGCCTATGACTTTGATAGAAAAGATGAGCCCATCTACATCCGATGCAATGGAGACATTCAAGCAATTGTCACATTGAATGAAATCAAGCCGATCATTAACGATGTAGAGAAGATAGAAGACGGTGCAGACAATTTATTCAGCATTTCTAGTTATTTTGAGCCTCTTCAGGAATACGTTATTGTAAAAAATGAAGAAGCATTGAGAGAGCTGGACTCTTCTCTGAAAGATGTTTGTTTGGCTGTTTTTGACCATGACTACCGATCTTATGAAGGCTTTACGTGCTTCTTGGCTGTTTATGTGCCCTCTGGCTATCTTTACATAGTTGACGGAATAAAATTTAGGGAAATATTACCTCAGCTAAGACTTTTAAAAGATGATGTAAATAAGGTTGTCCATTGTCAAAGGTGTGTTGAGAGACTGATAAAGGATTTTGGAAACATAAAATCGTATCAAAACTTCAGTGCGCCTGCTTCTGAAATTTATGTTGATTGGAGAATAAGGCCGCTGAATGAAGATCTTATTTCTATCATTTGCCGAACAATACAGGACTCTGTGGAGAACATCAACGATGGTGTTCCCACTGAAAGGCATGAGGCGAGTGTGATCAATGAAATTGAGGCTTTTGCCGAGGACTACGGCTTGCCACCAAACATGGATATTCTGCCCGATCTTTTAAAATTAAGGCAGTACCTTGCTAGGACAAACGAAGAAAGTATAAATTACATAATGTCAGATGCTCAGCTTTATAATTTGATTGTGAACAATCCTGTCAACCTAGAGGAGTTTGAACATCTATTTGACAGAATGTCGTCTGTTCTGCGGCTGCATGTCACAGACTTTTTGCTCATTTTTAGAAGAAGAAGTAAAATGTCGCTAGAACGTCTCAAGGTAAATCCAAAAATAGAAGAAGAATATTCCAGACCGATCTCAAATGACTTTGTTGGCAGATACAGGAATTTCGGTGGCGAAGAGGATGTGAAGATGTTTCATGAACGAGACACCGACTCTGAGAGCAGTCTTGTGATTTCTGATGAATGAAATTTTGTGTTGGAATTAGTTATAAATAAATGCTCTTATGCAGATTTTCTATTTTGCTGTTTATTAAAGAAAGCGTCAATCTTATCATCATTCTCATAAACTGATTTATCTGCTCTGCCAGTTGTTTGTACATATGCAGCTGATGATCAGAATCTGGTTCACTTGAATAGCAAAAACTTGTAGACTTATGCTGCAGTCGGTTTTAAGCAAGAAACTGACCGAAAATTTTTAGATTTTCGCATGAAAACAATATTTGATGAATAAAATCTGTAGTTTGGACAACACTACAAATAAATAAAATACTTTATCCCATTGCAGTGTATAGTCTGTGGTCTTAAATGAAGAAGAATATAAGAATAAGGATGGCACTGATGTCTTTCAGATATTTTTTGCATTCTCTCATTAGACATCTTTCAACTTTGTCTTACTTTTAGCATTTTAAATAGACAAGAAGTATTTGAGAATCTTCGTATCAAGCAAAATGTACCACCAACCATTATAAAACTATTTAGAAAATGTTTCAAAGTTGAAATTTAATGTTTTGTAACATTTCACCTATGGCAAAAAAAGAAGTTGGCTTATCATCAAACATTTCTTGGACAGTTCAGAAGGGCAGCTGGGCTATCCACTTTGTGATTACAGGTATCATCGGTCTATTTTTTACACAATTTTTTGGGGTGAATACTGGGCTTCAGATATCCACGATCGCTTACAATGTTATATCGTTTATATTTTTCCATTGGATAGTTGGCGATCCTTTTACAATCGAATATACGGGATTTACCTTTTGGGAGCAGATGGCTGTACAGCTTGGGGAATCTTCCACCCTTAAGTTCTTGGCCTTGTATCCCATCCTTTTGTTTTTATTTGTTCACAGGACTGTGGAGTGGAATTTTGCACTTTTCTTGATAGCATTCATCTCTTTGATGTTTGTTGTCATACCTAAGCTTGGCTTTATGCACTTGAAAAGAATTTTTGGGATCAAAAGATACGACTGAGGATAGTCTAGCGTTTTCAAATAAATGATGCTCTGCTACAATGGAAAAGCAGATCTTAAACTCATCAACGAAATTATTATTTGTCCAAAACTTACCATTAAATAAATGTAAAGTCAAAAAATAGTTAAGATTTATGCAAGTCTTCCTTTATGAATTATTAAATTGTGATTTATTGTTTGTTTTCTAAATAAATTGCCATTCCATCTTCAATCCTTTCGAAACCAAGCTTTTCATAAAATCCTCTATTTGTGTCACTGCATGTGAGAACAACCTTGTAGCATCCATCCTTCGATGCTCTCTTTTTCAAGAAAACCACCAGTGCTTTTCCAACACCTCTTTTTTGTGCATACGAAGCAACAGATACATCCTCGATATAGCCCTTCCACGAGCAGCTTCTAATAAATTTAGGTTCGTAAAAAATAGAGCCAGTCCCAAGAATTTTGTCTGATTCAGCATCAACAGCTACAGCTGTTATAATCCCCTTGCCTTTTCGTTTTTCAAGGGTTTCAACGAACTTCTCCTTTGATATATCTCCGACAACTGTCATCTCTTTCAAGCATTCCAGGAATCCCTTCTTGTAATCATCAACTTCCAGTTCACGTATTGTGAAAGACTGATCTTCAGCCATGGGCTCTCCTTAAGATTTTTATTTACTATTAATAATTTACTTGATCGAAAATTGAAACATAAAGGGGCAAATTGATTTTTATAAATACAATCCCTTGTAAGAATTTGTTTCTTTGATTCATTTCAAGCAATCATTACACAAATTGCAAAATGCTTGTAACTGTGTATTTTCCATTTTTTATACAATTAAAGCTTTTGCAACCTGAAATGGAAATATTTAACAAAGAAATATTAATGCAAATTAAAAGCTAATGAAAATATTAACAGCAAAGTATCAATGCAAATTATAAATCTTACACATTTAAAATTATTTCAAACAGACAAAAATATTTTATGAAATGAACGAAGACTATGATTTTTATCAATTTGACATTGAAAAAATGCCAAATATCTACAATTAGCAAAAGTGTTTCTCTATTTTAGATTAAAATTATATTTAGGAGTAAAAATTGAATTCAGGAGCCAAAACTTAACAAAATAAATTTGTTTTAAACACTACAAGTCTTTAGTCCTAAACTCAACTTTAAGCTTTATTTCAATTAATAGAATATTAATACTAATGTTTGTTGTAATTATTAAGGTATTACATACTGGTTTTTGTTCTGGTGCCAACAGGAGAGCAATCTTCTGCAGACAGATGCCTTAAGCCAAGGTTTTATATTTTAATTTCTAATAAGTAAAATATAATGTCAAACCTCTCAACAAAATTTTCAGCTTCAATTTTTAGGATTAACTTGTTTCACAGTGCAAGCAATTCCAAGGTATCAAACAATCTTTTTGAGAGATGATACCTTTTACAAGCATTTTAAATTCATTCGCCTAGCAGGAAAAAAGGGAATATTAAAAAAGTTTTAATTTCGCACAGAATGTATGATAATCAAAAGTTCTGATAAAGAAAAATTTAGAGTTTTGTAATGTAATACCTAAAAGGAAAGACTGTCTACCTCAGACGTTGTGTAACAGACAGACCAACCGAATATTTACAGCAAATCTGTCTCCTATACAATTTCCTGGTCATAAAGGGAGCAGAAATTAGTTTTATTGGTCACTGAAAACTCTTGAAATTTCATTGGATGTATTTTTATCAAATTTCAGCCAATGACTTAAATACATATAAAACTATTATTTATCCAGCCCCTGCATGACTAAAACGGCAACCAGGATTATACGTTCAGATAGTCCCTGTAAGACATCTAGCAACAGGATCACCAATACAAAATGCTCGTTGGCAATGTTTCCTATCAAAATGATACAGATGCAATTTGAGAGCATATCTTCTGTCTTCTTTTTTCTTATTATCATCATACAGCTGAGCCCAAAATACCGCATCACGCCTTTCATGTCATCTTTCTTCCCCTGGGCCTTTATCTTTTCAATTAATATTTTCAAAGAAGCAAGGGAAAATTATTTGAGATACCTAAAAGACAAGGAGATCAACTTGGCTTTGTATAAGAAATTAACTGATCAGTCATACACTTTGGTAGAGAGCCAAAGCATAAAGGCTGGAGACATAATTCTTATAGAAAAGGGGCAGAGGGTGCCTGCTGATTGTCTGCTTTTGAAGTCTGAGGAGCTCTCTGGGGAGATATTCATTAGGACAGACCAGCTGGATGGAGAGACAGACTGGAAACGAAGAAACTCATTGCCAGAAACCCAGCAATGTTCTATCAAAAGCTTAAAGAGTATTGAGGCAGAGATAGAGTTGCCTTCAAAAGACATTTACTCCTTCAACGGAAAGCTGATCATGAAAAATTTTGTGGCGGGAAAGGAGGAAAACAATGTCTTGTTTAGTAAGACAGGTGCCTCACCTATGAAGAGTACGCAAAGCACAATGAATCTTAGCATCACCAGTCCATTGAGCTCGCCTAAAAACCAGCCATTTAATGTTCTTCCCAAAGAAAATCCAGATCCCAGTAGCCAAGAAAGCTTAAACTCGACGCAGATAGTCAAATCAGCATTTTTGGACGAAAACAAGATAGTTGAAGTTGTAAACTCGTCTGCAAATATACCGCTTGATGATAAAGTTGATGAGATTGGGCTTGCCGAAAACGGAGAACTTGAAAATAAAGGAGACCTTCAGAATGAACAGGATCTTGTGGACAAGACTTCGCAGGAGAGAACTATGGGCGTAGATTTAGAGAATACTATTTGGGCCAATACCGTCGTTTCTTCCTCAGAAGCCCTATGCCTGGTGATCTATATTGGAAATGATACAAGATCAATGATGAATACATTGCAACCGCGGAACAAGACTGGGATCATTGACAGGGAGCTTGACAGGTTCGTGATGGCAATGGCCATAGTGGCGTTTACCTCTGCATTCTTGTTTGCTTGGATGAAGACACCCTTCGAAGTCAGCGAATCTTGGATGGTTATCTGTCTAAGGTTTGTGATCATATTTTCATATGTCATTCCTATATCACTGAAGTTCATGTTTGCGACTGCGCGATGGGTTTATATGTACAGGCTGTCTAAGACGCCTGGACTGAGCTCGATCAAGGTCATGACGAATACTTTACAGGAGGAACTAGCGAGAATCAGCTTTTTCCTCACAGACAAAACGGGAACACTGACCAAGAATGAAATGCTCATGAGAAAACTGCATATAGGAACAATATGCTACAATGCGGATAACAAGGATGATATTACTAGATCTGTGTGCAAGGTGCTAGAAAAGTCAGGCATGCGACAGCTGTTTTGGAAGAAGACAAAGAGCATTGACACTAAGATATTTGAGTTACTGGAGGCGCTTAGCATATGCAACAATGTGAATCCTATTGAGTCGGAAACTGGGCTGACATACCAGGCATCTTCACCTGATGAAATTGCAATGGTCAACTATGCAAGTGAGATTGGGCTGCAAATGGTCAAGAGAGACAACTTTAAGATAGTGATAAGAGACTCAAGAGGCGTCGAAATGGAATACAAGGTTCTTTATGTATTTCCCTTCAATAGCGACACTAAACGCATGGGAATAATTATTCAGAAGGACGGACAATACGTGTTTTTCGAGAAAGGGGCAGACACTGTTATGAAGAATATCATCAGAGAGAACGACTGGATCGAAGAGGAAGCAGACAATATGGCAAGAGAAGGACTGAGAACACTTGTTATTGCTAAAAAGGTGATTTCGAATGCAGAATTCAAGAAGTTTTCCAAGGCCTATGAGAAAGCTAAAACATCGCTGACGGAGAGGAATGAGCTTATGCTTGTAGAGCAGTGCTCTTTGGAACATGACTTAGACGCAATTGGACTCACGGGAGTTGAGGACAAGCTACAGGATAAAGTGAGACAGACGCTCGAATGTATCAGAAATGCGGGAATAAAAATATGGATGCTTACAGGCGATAAGATAGAAACAGCCATTTCGATAGCCTTCAGCTCGAGACTTCTTACTAAAAATGACCAGTATATGGTCATATCAAAATGCAAGAGTAAAGCAGAGGCTGACAGGCACTTGGATCAGCTGGGATCTCGCGGTTACAATTCTCTTGTAATCGATGGTGAATCAGTGGCTGTTATGATTGAGCACTGTTTTGACAGATTCATAGATTTAGCAAAAAACCTTCATTGTCTGATAGGCTGTCGATACAGCCCCACTCAGAAGGCGCTTATGGCTTCTAGGCTGCGGATAAGGGCGCAAGAGACGGTTCTCTGCATCGGAGATGGCGGCAATGATGTGTCTATGATTACCTCTGCAGATGTTGGCATTGGGCTAGAAGGGAAAGAGGGTTCACAGGCAAGCCTTGCAGCAGATTTTTCGCTGAAGAGCTTCTCTGATGTAGCTGATCTTATGTTTTTCCACGGAAGAAGATGTTACAAAAACTCTGCCAAAATGTCCCACATTATTTTCCACAGGGGAATTATTCAAAGCACCATCCAGGCTATATTCTGTGCACTGATTCGCTTCTATCCCATTTCCATCCTTCAGGGCAAGCTTCCAACCTTATTTATTTTAATTACCATTTTCCCTCTGTTTTGGATCATCTTTGATGAAGACATTTCAAGAGACATGGCAATGAAATATCCTGAACTCTACAAAGAACTGAGGGAGCACAACCTGCTGAACCTCGATCAATTCTTGCTGACTGTCTGGATAAGTGTTTTCCAAGCAGCTACCTTCATCCTGTACTACTACCAATCTAAGAAGAACGAAATATTCAGTATGAGCATAATCTGCTTTACCAATCTCATCATCAACGAGCAGCTTATGGTAGTTCTTTCTGTGTGGGAGAACTTAAATTATGTCTTACTTATGATGTGCCTGGGCTCTATAATGCTTTATCTAGTGGCGACTAGATGCATCGAAGAGCTGTATACTTTCCAGGAAGTCCTTGGAATCGGCTTCCATCTTATATCCATGAACATAGTAGCTATCATGCCCAAGCTATTCCTGACAATATATAACATTTATGTCAAACCTGCTTCTCACATAAAGCTTCGAACCAAGAAATGATTTATTTTTATAGGTTCATGCATAAATAAAGTTATATTTTGCATTTTAGTTGTTAATTTATGCATCAATTTGTCTTGTAATTCTCGTTTTTCTGGCAGAAAAATTAGTGATTAAAAATGAAATATTTAGGTTATGAAAAATTAGAAGTAAAGCATTTATAACTGTTTAATAGACAACCTTACAGTTCAAATGAGTTATTTCTGATAAAATTAAAATATCAAAGAGTCCTTTTATTTTTAAACTTGGAATCTTTTGTAAATAGCCTCTTTAATTGCTGAAAAAACATCATCTATGCTCTGATCTCCATCAATCTCAACTAAAAGCCCCTTTTTAGAAAAATAGTCCATGACTGGCTTTGTGTTCTTCATAAACACAGAGATTCTTGTCTCTGCTGTTTTTGCATTGTCATCAGGCCTTCCCTCCTTCCGTCGAGTAATTCTTTTTATTGCTTCCTTTTCAGAAAGTGTAAGAAAAATAACGAGATCGATATTCTTAAACGTCTCAACTTGCGACAATTTTCGAGGATAGCCGTCTAAAATAAAATTGTCTGATGGCACACGCTCTAAAAGAACACTCTTTACCAGATCATCTGGATAGAGCTTTCCAGAGCTTGCCAGTTTGTTTATCTCCTGGGCATATGGCGATGAATCTTTTTTGGCTTCTTCTCTCAAAAGCTCTCCTGACGACACATGCTTCAAACCATAATGGTCTGCTATCTTTTTTGCTTGTGTTCCTTTACCTGATCCCGGGAATCCTGCTATTATCAAGTTTAGTCTTACCATCGTGCAGCATGTATTTGCCATTGGGGATGGTGGTAAACAAATAAAACAGATATAATTGAGTGGCCTAGATATTCTACTTGCAACTTCTTCACAGAGGATCTAGATGGTTAATTTGGTCTTTCTACTATTCTTTTAGCGGTTTTGATTATTTTATCTCCATTAACTCAATTTCTTACTACTGTCACAAATTTATGCATATACTTTTGCTGGATTTGGCAAATGCTGTTATAATAGCAAAGTTTATTGACTCTATCATATTGTTTTTGAATAAGGTTATCTGTTTGACTAACTTCTGGCATTTATAATTTAAGACTGCAAGCTTCAGATTACCTTTTAAGATCTTCTAGCACTATATTTTAGTCTTTATTTTGTTTCAATGAGCAAATTCTCATTTTTAACAAGATCTTTCTTTTTTATTTAAAAATATTAAAAAATATGGCTTAGGTTTATGCATAACAATTTCAAGATTCAGGATGCTGATCCCACACGGAAAATTATAGAAAAAAGAAGGAGAGACAATCAAGATGTAGCCATCCAAAACAGGAATGCTTTGATTGGTCGCTATGAAAGAGATGGGCAAATGCCAGAAGTTGGAGACGTTTCAATATCAGCATTGATTGATAAGTTTCAAAGATATGAAAGCAGCTTCAATGCAAAAAACATTTCTATGGCAAGAGACAGTCAAGAGAATTCCAAAGAAGCGAATTTGACACCATCGCAGATGTCATGCTTTCATAAAAGCAAACTGGAAAAAATATGCAAGAGCAAAGTATTTAATCAGCAAAAAGTCAAAGAGAACTGTTCCAAAACCTTTTTGGATTTGATCTATGAGAAAAATGAGAAGACTGCAGAATACGAATTGAAGAATAAGGAAGTGGAGGCTGATCAGGTACTTTTTTTCAAGGAGAGCGAAGCTTTGAAAGAAAGGGTGGTAAGAGCTAAAGAAGATAATCTCAGAGAGAATGAAACATCCAAAAAAGATCTGATAATTCAAGAGCGATCCATAATATTTTCAGAGATCATGAAAATGTTTGAGAATAAAAAATTTTAAAGAAGTTTTTGCTTTTTACAAAGCTTAAATAGTTGAGACTTATTGTTTTAAAGTATCAAAAAAAAATTTACAATCTCAAAAAAACAATAAGCTTAGAGAATCATGTTATTAACAAAAACTTTTAATTTTCAGGTAGTTTCATTTTCAATCAATGATTTTTTGGAATAATAGGAATTAGTTCTGCACATTACACAATCAATAATACTTCTAGCCAAGTCCCTGTATTTAAGCCTGAGCATTATTTCAGAAAGCTCGCACAGAATAAGCTCCTCCATTTCTGTAAAGCTTCCAAACCTCCTCAATATTGCAGATGCTATTTCATTGAAGTCATTGGAATCTATGCTGAGGAACTCCTTGACCTTTTCTACAGCCTTGCTATATTCTTTGTGTCTGACATAAAACCTTACGAGATAGGCCTTCATATTCATGCAACTTGGGTTTAACGCAAGAGCATGCTTAAAACACTGTTCTGCTGCCTGCTTTTTGAATGTCTCATTCAGGGTGATTCCCAGCCCAAACTGCGCCTTATCGTTGTTCTCAAGCATAGCCATGGAAGATTTGAAATATCCCTGTGCTTCTAAGTATTGACTTCGGGTGTTGTATTCAAATCCCAGGAGAGAATACGCAAGCGGATTTTCACGGATGGTCAAGCTTTTCATAAAGCAGGTTGTGCTTTCCTTAGTCATCCCCTTGAATGAATAGTAGTTTCCGATCACAGACCAGGTAATATGGCTGCTGGGCAAAAACGATATGAGGTCCTTTGCAAGAAGCCCCAGCATGTTTTCGTTTTTAAGCTTCCAGAGTGTTGTTGAGTAAACATCCAAATCTTGCACATGGAAAAAGTCTCTATCCCTTAGCAGCTCAAATATTTCTGCGCCCAGCTGGATCTCCCCAAACTTACAATGTGCGGAGGCAAATTTTGAAAAAAAGTACGATCCCGTGCCTGGAACCCGGGCAATGTAAAAATCGATCTCTGGGTATATTGTGATAGCTTCAGCAAGAGACTTTGGGCTTCTCAAGCTCTGCTCTCCTTGAGGATTGACCTTGCTTAAATTTTGATACAATTCCATTATTGGATCTCCTAAGAAATCATTTATTGGACTGATCTGAATACGCTCATCAAACAGTCCAAATACAGCTTTAAGCAGGGGATTCTTAAAGAGTACTTTTCTGTATCTTTCACAGCCTGTCTTCGACCTTCCCTTCAAAGTATAAAGCTCGCCCAGCAGTGAGTCAATAAATTCTGTTTCTCCTTGACTTAGTATAAATTCCTTTATAAACTCATTACTTGCACAATCCTCTAGACTCTGATTGTCAGAGATAAGATTAAGACAGACTATTGCTTCTGAGTATTTTTTGACCTTTTTGTAGTTGAGTGCCAAGTAAAACAATGAAGTTGTGGTTTGAATATCTTTTAAATAAAAAATGGATCTCGAATATTCTTCATTCTCATACAGCAGAATGCCTGTAAGAAGGTTGAATTCAGAGTCATGCTCTGCCAAGTCCTGTGACAGGAATATAGCTGACTCTAAATCTCTGTATTTGTAGCATTTCTTCAGTTTTTCTATTTTATAATTCATATTTTGGGACTCCTGAGATTTACAAATCAAGTAAAAAAGCTTTAAAAAATTATTGTAACAACTCATTTTGACAATTTAATGTTTTAAACACACAGCTTTGCTGTAATTGAATATCATTTAATCATAAAATACCAGTAAGTTGCTATTTTTGCAAGTTTCTGAAATAGTTGGAAAACATGAAAATGTCATCAAAATAATAATGAAATTCGTTTGTCTTCCAAATCCAGTATTTTCCAATCTTTTTATTCTCTTTCGTATCGCTTGCAGCTGTAGTTGCCTTTGTATTTACTACTTCCAAATATTCTGTTGCCTTAGGGACTGATAGTTTACATTTGTTTCTCAGAAATACCGTAAAGTTCAATTCTGGATAGCTTTCGGCTGTTTTTAGCAGTTTTCTTCTAGACTTCACCCTGCTGGCAGGTCTCAACGGATCATGGTCTTGGCAGTAGGTTATTTTATTGTTCAGGTCAGAATAGTTAGACTCTGCACAACAGCTGGCATGGTATATTGTATTACAGCCTTCGTAAGTGCATTTTATTAGCGAAGAAGATTCCATATTGCATAGTGTACATGTACCTTTCAGGGCCACAAACTCTGTTGTTTCTATCGGATCTCTCGAATTTTCATTTACAAATGAAAGTCCAGGGTTTAGCAAGGCACATACAGGATGGCACCATTCATTCATGTCTGTCCTCTTTAAAATGCCTTCTTTCTTATCACAAAACTTGCAAAAGCCCTCTTCGAAATAAAATATGCACTTTCTGCATAGCCATCTTGCAGATGCTGGGTCAGTCTCTCCATAGCAGCTGTCGTGGGCATTTATTGAGCATCCTTGGCATGTTAGCATAGTTTCATTCTCCTTGCATTCTGTATAGCCACAGATGTCACAAAAGGAGTCACTAGATACTGGTTTTAGTGATTTTAACCTATTAAATATCTGATTTCTAAACTTTTCATCCAATAATTTGTAGATTCTGCGAAAATGCTTCTCTTCGATCTTTTCAAGGCTACAAAACTGTGCATCAAATTCATCCAAAGCTTCGACTTCAGAGTGAATGAATGTTTCGATGCTCTCATCAACAAAAACAATCTTTTCCGGCTCTTCTATCTTTGGCCACTTAATATTTAATTCTCTATCGATGTCTAAGTTTTTGTATATCTTCTTGTATGGTATTTCTTCTCTTGGATACCTCGCCATGGGATTTTTATGCAAAATTAACATATTTTGGCTTGCAACCTAAAAATAGAAGAAACAATCATATCAAGCAGAAATGTTGTTAATAACAAACTGCATAGAACATATTGGGTAAAATGTTCATATTAAAGTAGAGTGATACTGAACTGTCGTTATATCTAACTTCACTGAGAAAACAATTATGGCCTTTTAAAATCTAGCCTTCAGAAAAGCCCAGTCTTCAAATGCAAAATGAATATGAAGAACCGATGAAAAAATTAATAAAAACTGTAATAAGAACATTTTATGAGCCGTGCCATGTAGTAATAACTGATATCCTGCTGGAGAATATCCTGCTGAGTGATACTGAATTTTGCCACCGAATGAAAATGCTGAATAGAGAATTCAACAAGCTTATGATCCGTCTAAAGGACGACAGGCTGATCAAGTCTGACATAAAGGTAGAAGTAAAAGAAAACAACAAGCAAATTCTAAAAACCATATACTTTTTTAACTATGCGGAGGTTCGCGACATTCTAAAATACAAAATCTTCAAAATGACCAAAGCCTTAGAAATAAAGAAAACAGAGCTCGACGACTCCTTTTATTGCAGTTCTTGCGAGAAATGCTTCTCTGCACTGGACGCACAGGCATCCATGGATAATTTTGTATTTAAATGTATTTTCTGTGGCACAGAACTTGAAGAGAACATTTCTAAGAAGGGAAGTGGAGGCATTGAGCTCAAAGAGCTGCTGGACAGCCTTGATGCCATCATCAAGATGCTTAAAGACACTGAAAAATTCAAGATTCCCACAATGGACTATTTTCAGATTTTAGAGCTGAAAAAGGAGAAAGAGAAAGCCAAGAGTAGCCTGCAGCCTACCTCAGCAGAAGATGGAAAACTTGCTGAAACCAAGATTCAGCACGATGCTGAGCAGGACGATTATTCTAGTGATTCTGTAAAAGATGTGCCCTATCAGATAGTAGAGTCTAAGACGCCATCATCTGAAGACTACGTTACTGTTAATGGAGTCAAGAGGCTTTATTCGTCAATAACTGAAGACGACAAGGAAATGATGGATGAAGACGAATACACAAAGTATTTTGAGATTTACAGTAAATACAATCAGTAATTCAAGAGAACCTTTGTTGAAGCCAAAAATTGATCAGAAATTATTAAATTTGCTTAATTTCTTTCTAAGTGACGATTTTTGTCATAAAATATGTTTATTTGTTTTTTAGATAAAACTGGTTGAAAATTTTCCTATTTTCAATCTTTTCCCAAATAATGTGCTGCACCTGAATATCCTCCAAATACAAGAGATCCGGGGATAGCACCGTGTTTTGAGCCTATGGCGCCTGCTAAAGCACCCGCCACTATTTTGTTATAGATACAATCCTTCTTTCTGATTGACTCAAGTGCAATTTCCGCTGTTGTGTAGGCTGCACTCATTTTAGCAAAATTTTTGCCATTTTTGTGCATAGTCTTTAAAACTGGGTCTTTTGAGGGAACAAAAACACCGAAGACATATCCAAAAGCATAGCCCTTTGCCGTGTCTACTGCTATTCGTTCCACAGACGGTCTTACTTTGCTAAAAAGCGCCTTTAAGTTAGTTGGAATCATGGAGGGATTGAAATAAAATTTTAAAATTGAGAATGACTGCAAAACCAATATAAAATAAAAACAATGTTTTACATTTTAGTTTAACTGCATCAAAGAGATGAGTCAGGTACAACAGTTTAAATTGGAAATCAGATAAACTAGAAATGTTCTTGTTTGCAGGGATATGCTTCACAATGTAAAAATAATGAGAAGAAGAAAAAGTGTCTTCACTTAAACACACTTTGTGATGTAATATAAATAATATTGAGAAGTCATGTAACAGAAAAATTAGCATTGTCTTCTGTAGGATAACATTTAGATAAAAATAATTTCTCATTATTATTGTTGTAGATAGTAGAATTATATTCCTTCATATTTTAACATAACTTAATACAGCCTTAGTCTGGCTAAGCCAAAAAAATGGAATTAAAAAAGCCTTGTAAAATTTTAAATAAAAAATTTTTAGAGCCAAATGGAACATGTGAAGTACTTTCACACACATGAGACACATGTGAAACTGAGATGGAAGAATAAGCCACTGATAGATGTCCTCCATTCTGAATTCACAACTAGATCATATGAATATTATGAAGATGCCATTTGTAACGGTGTAATCACAGTGAACAACAAAATTGTTTCTCCAACATACAAGCTCAAAGACCTGGATATTATCAGGCATACAGTCCACATCCATGAGCCAATGACGCCTAAAATTGAGATTATTGCAGAGGAACAAGATTATTGTGTCGTCAATAAGCCACCAGGCATTCCTTGCCATCCAACAGGAGGATACTTTCTTTATTCAGTCACTAAATCTCTGTTTAAAGATCAGAGTGTGGGATGTGTTAACAGATTAGACATGCCAGTGTCTGGTGTTCTGATTTTGACATTTAATAATTCTGATCACGCTCACAACTCATTGAAAAGTGCAGAAAAAATATACATTGCCAAGGTAAAAGGAGATTTTCCAGAATATGTCGAGGTTGACCAGCCAATAGGCTTGACAACAGGAAGAATCCACGATGTCTGTGAATCAGGTAAGCCTAGCAAAACAATTTTTAAGAAGCTAGGATTTAAGGATGGATATTCGCTAGTGCAGTGCCAGCCAATCACAGGAAGAACCCATCAAATTAGAATTCATCTAAAGTATATCGGGTTTCCTGTCTTGCATGATATTTTATACGGAGACGGTAAGGCACCTGAAATTTTCTCTGATTCAGCCTGTGGCTGTCACGAAAACATTGACAATTTCGAAGATAAAGAAAAATACAGATGCATTTTAAGGCACTGCAGAGGTGTGAACAACAGGACATTCCAGATCAAGAATGCCTTTATCTGTCTACATGCTTGGAAATATGTTTTTAATGATATTGAATATGTTGCAAAATTACCAGAATGGGCTTTTCTTTGATATTGCCTAGGCCAGGATGTTTTTGTGAATCTTTGACATTGAAACAAACCTCTCATTTGCATTAACCAATAAAATTTTACTTCTGGCCTTTTAGATTCATTTTGTTGTGAAACTGATCATCAGATCTATTACTTCTTCAGTTTAAGTGCAAAATGTAATTGGATTTGGGAATCTGAAGTTAAAGCTTTCTGCATAATTCTAGAGTGTTATTCTAATGTAAATAACATTTTTACAAATAGATGAAGACATTTAATTAAATAAAAACATTGTTTTTATCATTGTGCTTCACAAGTGTAAAATCAAATAAGAATTCTAATTTTCTGTGACTTTATCCAATTTTATATTTTTCCCTATGGCTTTAAACATTCTAGAAGAAGATGAACAAATAATCCAATTGTTAGAGGAAATAGACAGCAACTATTCATCGGTTAGGGTGCTGTTGAGAGATATGCGGGTAAAAATAGGAAGACTTTCTGTCCAAAACAAGCAAGTGATAAATGATTGCGAGCCATGGATTAAGTTCTTTGAGTCTGGTTTTAGAAACGGGCATTCTCCAATCTCTGAGTTGCATTTCAGCAGCTCTAAGTTCAAAGAGCTGGAAAACAGCCCAAACCTGCTAAACTACAGTGCGCCCAAAAACCCTTTTGTTGAAATCGAAACATCAGAACTTTTTAACAAATCACTTCTAAAAAGCTTCAAGTCAAGTGTTACAAGTGAGTCATCAATCTCATCACTTGTGCATGAAGCTACACCCAGCAAAGCCAATGTCACAGTATGTGATTCTGAAGAGAACGATCTTCAAATAAGGAACTTCGACATCAAAGAAATTCCATCTATTTTCCAAAATGAGAAAGGTCTTTTTGATCTGTTTAAATTTATACAGAGTAACAGGTCAGTTGCCCTTGAGATTGTTTCCAAGTCCTTTGATTTTCTTCCACCTGAGAAGCTAGATATATTTATTTCTCTTCTCTGTCGCAAACAGTTTATAAAGCAAAAAAATGGGAAATTAACAGTAGAGTAGTAAACTGTAGTATTTTGTTAGATTAAACTTTTATAAATTGTTGTATTTAAAAGATTTTTTTAAGTCTTGCATGAGTAATTTATTACGCAAAATTAAGAAATAAATTATCATGCCAATAGATAAATTTTTGTAATTTAAATATTTTTTATATTTTATTCTAGAATAGAATATAAAAAACATCTAAATTATAAAAATTTATTAATGCGGAAAAGTATAAAAAGTGTTTAGTCAAAATGGTCTTTCAGAACTTTTGCTAATTTTCATATTTCATACGGCAGCTTCTTATTTTCATTGTCAGAAAGATCAAAGCTTTTATGCTCTTTAACTTCACTGATGCCATTGGAAAGCTTTTAGGTTGATTGTCACTGAGATAAACAATTTCTAATTTTCAAATTCTTTTTTTCTTTGAAATTTTGAGAATTGGCTTTTCTAAGATTAAGATATACTAAATTTTTCATTTTTGTTATCTCAAGCACAAACTCATCAAATTAACTGTCACTGGGATAAGATGCTGTAAGCTTGTTAAGCTTTCAAGTCGGATTCAAACTACATTTGCCAAAACCAAATCTTTACTGTTGCTCTAATCTTCTCATTTCTTTCTGAAATTGTTTAATCTTGATGTTATAGAGCTTAAAATCTAATAAACTTTTTGCATCTCCTATTTTAGCTGGCAAAATATCCAAATTATTGTTGTTGAGATTTAGTTCTTTCATCTTCTTTAACTTTCCTACTGATCTTAGAAAGCTGCCTTGATAGAGATTAAGACATTATATTGAATCCAACAGTCCTATTTTGTCTGGCAGTACAAATAATCTATTGCAGCACACAGAGAGACGTTTTAGTCTAGAACAGTCACACAACTCAAGTGGCAATGACTCTAGATACCAGTCTCAGCTCTTCTAAATTTTTCAACTTTTTTATTTAGCTCGGCATTGAAGTCAGCCTAGTTTTGAAGAGATTTAAAATTCTTAGTTAGAGTAATTTTATGCTTCTTCTGGCAGAAAATCAAGCTGGCTATTATCTACGTTCAGATTCTCTAAATCTTGCAGTTCTGTTATTGAAGAAGGCAATACTAGCATTCAAAATCTTTAGTATCTTCAAATTCCTGCATGTTTTAATATTATCGATCAACGAGGTGATCTTTGATCTTGCCAATTTTATAGCTTCTTCATGTGTTTTTTGATCAACCACAAGTATTCAAAATATTTTTAAAATCTGTCGTAACTTTTGTTATACCTCAAAATGCGATTTTCAATTTCATAATATTGTAATTAAACATTACGAAATGCGGTCATAAGAAATTTAATAAAATTCTGCAGCCAAAAAGACCCATGCAAGAATCTTACAAGATAAAAAATTCTTCAAAGCTGACAAAAAATATTCAGGTAACCAAATTTAAAGATGTGTAGATTACAAAATTGAACAAAAATATGCTACAAGTTAAATGCTTTATAAAAAAGTCACCGCAAAATTGCAGAAAAGTTGTATTGTAGCTTCTGCTACAATTCAAAGACTTTCTACTGCCTTAATTTTATCTTCATAGGAGAAAAAAGGTCCAAGGTTTATGTTGAGGATGCATTTTTGGCATACTGAAAAGGCTGGCCAGAATGTTATTTCCTTTGAAACTCGAAAAAATTTGGGGATTTGAATGCCGTTTATATAAAACTTTACTATTTTACAGCTTTCTTCGGGTTTCACTAAGCAGCTAACAATATCTCCGTTTCCAAATCTCTCTCCCATTCGGATTCGCCTGCCTTTGTGAAAGCCGTACCCATTTTTGCTGCCAAATGAATAGCCATTCTCATCCATGCCTATCGGCCCATTTATTTCAGCGCTTTCTGTCGCAACCCCAACTCTTGCAAAGCCCTTGCAACCTTCCATGCTTGCCTCATAATAAATATAATCTGGTATGCTGTTAGAGGTAAATAGTGCAGATCTGTATCCATTTTTTGAGATTATATTCGTGGATTTCATAATTCCTGCCATAGTAGACAATTCTAGAGATTCAGATTTGCGCTTGGTTTTAAAGGAATAAGTTTTGGACTTGCTTCCACTGGTCATGATGGGATAGACTTGTAATTGTAAATATAAAACAAATGAATCTTCAATTTAGCATTTTGTTGAAAAGTTTATTTTTTGTGGAAATTATCATAAAGAACCGACAATCTGCCTTAACTCCAATATTAGGAAAACACTTGTTGTGTATACAGGGCTAATTTTGGGCAAAAATATTCATTACAAGATTTAATCTTTTTTGGCTAGCCTATTTGCAACCATTTTTGCAATGTCTGAAAAAACATCTTCGTTCACGGTGTTTCCACTGTCTGACTCTCTAGAAATTTCTGTCCTGAGCTCGATAGATCCAATGTAGTTCAATCCATTCTGGCTGCAATATTCTTCTACCCTTGACTCCCTAAATACAATGTTTTTATGGCTGCACAAGCTGCAGGTAAATCCCTTCATGTTCTCAACTACTCCTAAAATGGAAATGTTTGCCTTTTTACAAAAATTTATTTGCCTGATGGCATCGTCAAAGGAGATATTTTGCGGGGTAGTCAGAATTACGGAACAGTCGGGTTTTATGTAATTTACGAGTGCAAGATGCTCGTCTGTGATGTTAGGCGGTGTGTCAATAATCATAATCTCAACTCTAGAAAAATCACAATTCTTTAGAATTTTTTTAATGGCATAATTTTTTGTTCCGGTGTTGTAAACGGTAGACTGATCATCAGCTGTTTCTAGATGGCCTATGCTTATAGTGCTAAGATTATTTTCCACTTCTATAGGTTTAAATCCAAGGTCTGGATGAAATATGAAATTTTCAGATGTTTTTGTCAGTCTTGGAATGCTTGGGCCTGAAAGATCAAAATCAAGAAGTAATGTGTTAAATCCATTTTTAGCCATATGAGAAGCTATATTTCGTGAAATTGTGCTCTTCCCAACCCCACCTTTCCCACTTAAAACCGCTAAAATAAACTTGACATTCTTTAAATTGTTGCGTATTATTGGGATGTCTTCGTCGGGCTTTGCTGAAGCACACAATTTGGCATTTGGGCAGCCTTTGCAAGATTCTGCATTTCCTGCATCCCCACTTTCAACACTTGGACATTTATTCATGGGATTCCTTTCTACAATCCATAAAAAATTTCATTTTCGTTATTCATTTTTAGATTTTTTAACGAAAGCTGTTGTTCGGAAAAGATGGATAGAAACGTAGTCTGTGCATTTTATAGACAAGAACACTCTAAAGCTATCTTTAGCTGCAGATATAAAAACAGATAAAAATTTGAGGAAATCATAAAAACGCTTGCTAAAAAGTTGGCTTTGTATTTTTTCATTATAAAAACAGAGCATAGCCATATTTTAACTGGTCATCTTGGTTTTTTTGCTAAGATTGATTAAAATTTATACAATCAAAGTAATTAGCTTGTCAAGCTTGCATTCAGTTGTATAAACGCAGCAGAAAACTGAATTTTTCTATTCAATGATCTCAAAACTAATTGAAGATGCTAGTTGCAATTTAAAATCCTTATTTTTTGTTCAAATTTACATATTTTGCAATCAAAAAAACTAATTTTTTTTTACACTTCAAATACATCATATATCAAAATCCTTGTTGGCTTTTATTTTCTTGTTTTATTGATAATTCCTTCAATTTCAATCAAAAATTTTAGAAAAAATAATTTTAAAAATTTTAATACCTCTGGAAAATGAGAAATCTAATAAAACTAATAACCTCTGCGATAATTTCTCTTTTGGGCATACAAGGAGCAACAGTCTACAACTCTGCAGGAGAATCTTTAAGTACAGCCAATAGCTGTGTCTCTGAAAATATGGATTCTAACAATAACAAGACACTTTTGCAGGAAAACGAAGGATACCATCCAATGGCAATTTTCATCTTTTGGGGAATCACAATTTTTGCATTTTTGTATAGCTTTTACCATTCAGTAGCATCTAGATTTAAAAAGTTTTAAACTTATTAAACAATGTTTTTTTTCTGTTAGAATATTTTTGATTTTTTTTGCCAAGTAGGATACATCTAGAAAATGAAATTCAAATGCTTTTAAAATTTAATATTTTGTATAGGATTTGCTTCAGTGCAAAGTAAAAGATATGCTAATTGCAGCTGAGAAGAGCTTCATATTTAGTGCAAGTGTCAGCTTAAAATAACTTATTTAAACTTGAAATCGAAACTTTCTGAGATAGTCAGTAGCTAAAATTAGTAAATTGCTGGTGCTGAATCCAAAAATAGTTTGGCTAAGCAAAATTATCAATATCAATCAGCAAACCTGGGCCAATATATTTTGGTTTTGAGTGAAAATTAAACTAAAGACATACCAAAATTGATACTTTCGTTTTTACAAAAACAAGCTGTTTTTTTAACCAATTTAATGAATTTTGGGAATCCCCAAAAAAATTAAATTTTCAAATATTAGAAATATTAGATTATATTCTGATCTGTGGGCTCTTGAATTCCACTACTTGAAGAATGATGTTTTTTCTTAAAACTGTTAGTAGCCTTGCCCATGTTCTCTCGCAAGCTCTGCATCTCTTTAATCGCGTTGGCAGCCAGATTTGGCATGGAATTATCATAAAATTCTTTACGGTTTATAGGTTTTTTGGAAGTTTCCTCTTTTTTATCTGAAAGCTCTTTTTGAAATTCCAATATTTTTTTCTCAACTTCTCTAGCCTCTTTTGTTTCAGCTTCAGACACTTTTGACTTCACCTTTTCTGCTATATTTTTGGAATCTTTGATTAAAGACTTGGTGTCGCTGTTGTTCTTAGAAGCACTTAAATTTGAGCTGCTAACTGTCTCTTTAATTGCTTCCATGTCTTTGATCACATCTGCCAACGTTGCCTTTGACGGCTGTGAATAGCTTTCAATTTTCTGCTGATTGTTGCTAATATCAAATGGATCGATGCTGTCAAGGTCTTGAGAAGTTGCTCCTTGATTAGAAGCCTCCTCGGATGCTGAGCTTACCTTGCTAGCCTGTTTTACCTCTGCAGCTTTTAGCTGATCTTCTAGCGATTCGGGTTCTGAACCAAGTCTGTGTTCTGTCTTGGATTCATCTACAGGCATACTGATTGCATCCCTTTCAGCTCGATCTTTTTCAATCTCCTCACCGATTTTTGCAATTTCATTTTCAACCTCAGTAACAGCTTTATGCGATGCCTCATCGTGCTCAAAATCAGCATGTGGGTTAAATCCAGGCTCTGGTCTCCTGTATCCCAAAATCTTGCTCATTTTTGTAAATGATGTTTGTGATCCGTCATTTTCTCGGACAACATCGTTTTTAAGATCGTTGTGAAACATCTCAAACGATTCCAAATCATTAAACTTCTTAACTTCGACTATCGGATCTTCCTTTTTCACGTCTGGAAATATTTCTGTCAATTTTAATCTTAGATCTCTCTCAGAAGGTATTTTGGAAGTTCTCTTTGGGCTATCAAATGCAACTGATAGCTTCCTGTCCATCATTTCATTGTCCCTTTGATTGGTATCGGGATTATAGCTAATATTCAACGAATTACCATCTGACAGCCTCGTTGGATTCATTGAGTCGTGATTGTGCTCCAATCTGGGAGAGCTAAAACCTAGTTTTGGAGCGCTAAACCTGCCATTATAGTTTTCAGAGCTGTGTGCAAATAGGCCGTCGCCCCATTGGTAGGACCTTGGTCTACCTGCTGATAAAAAGGGTCTTGAGAATGTTTTGCCAGTATTGAAATCTGTGGAAAAAGAATTTAACTCGTGGCTATTTTCCGAAGGCTGCTTGCTGATATGTCTTCTTGGTGTAAAGATGCTGTAGTCAGTGTTTTCGTTTTTGTTTGACTCTTCAGGATAGCTTCTGCCGCTGCTCATTCCTGAGGATGACTTGAAAAAGCCGCCCCTGTGAGAAACCAGCTTTTTCTTTTGTGCTTTCTTCAATCGATCATCATCCAATTTTTTCTGTATGGGAGTAATTATCTTTGTGCTGAAATCTGAATCAATCTTGGTAACAATGTCCTCCACCTGTGTGATTCTTGTTGTTAGATCTAAAAGTTGATCACTAATCTTGTCTAGCTTTTCATTTATAACTCTTTTTGTGCTAGACTTTCTTCTGCCCAGCAAGAAACTTTTTTTGCCTAGTGCATATGATGTCACATCGGTGAAGAACAGCAATGTTGCTATGGCACTGACCGCTATTAATGGCGTGACAAACTTATCAGTCTTCATATGTTTATTGAAATAATTTCAATTTATTCAATTTTTGAAACAACGTTTTACAATCAGTTTAAGTGTTTCATCTTGTAAATAGTTTCAGGAGTCAATAAACAGTAGTTTTCATTTTTAAGGTTTATTTCCTGATACATCTAAACATACAATAAATACTTTTGTATAGCTGTCATTATTTACATAATCCAGTGGCAAATGCTTGTTAATCCAAAAGTCATTAACACAACATGCAGTATTTTACTTAGCTTTCTTACTCAAATCCGCAGCATTTCGTCAGGTTTCCCGCTAAAAATGATTTTATTAGGGAATCTGCTGGAAAAGTAAAAAGGCTTTATCCACTGCAGAATAAAACACTTGGCAGAAGCCTTGAACTTGTATGTTTTTAATTAAAAGCCCTACAATTCCTATCTTTGCAAAAATAATTATTTTTTCTTTTGACTTTATGAAAATTTTTATGAAAAATAAGTTGTCGCTTTTAGTCCCACAATGCACATTCAAAGCAATGCTTACTATTTTAAAGACACCACAGAAAACGTGTTTTCAAAGATTTACCAACAAGAACAGCCCTTTTCACATGCTACCTTTAACGAGAACTCACATATATTTTCTTCTAAGAATGAAATTTTTATTATTAAAAACGAAAAACCAAAAAAGATAGCCAATCTTGCGGCAGATGCTACAACATTGTCTTCACATGAGTCTTTGCTCTGTGTTGGTACCGCAGATGGTGAAGTGCAGGTGTTTTCTGAGCACAGAACAGCAATTCGCAGATTCAAAGACCACAACGCCGAAATAACTGATATTCTCATAACACCAAAGAGAATTCTAATTTCAGCGAGCAGAGACTGTACAATTAAGTTTTATGATCTGGTTGAGGGTAGTTTAATTAGGAGCATTGAGATTGATGGTGATTATGCTAGCAAGCTCCTATTCAAAGAAGAGACGCTTTACTTGTTCACCAAAAATATCATTGCGCTGTCACTTGAAGACTTCACTCAGAACATTCTATATTCTTACTCCTTGCCTATTGATAATGCCTGCTTTTTGGATAGCACTATTCTTGCTTTTACTTCAAAGAATAAAATTTACATTTTTGATCTAAAAATGAAAAAAATTTTAAGACATCAAATCATCCACACGAAAGATATTACGCACATAGAAGCATTTGAAGAAAGGCTATACACTTGTTCGTTAGACAAGCATTTTAAGAGCTTTACTTTTGAGCTGAAGCTAATCAATGATTTTTATTTAAGCTCCAAGCTTATTTCATTTGTGATATCAGGGCAACAAGGAAGCCCACTTTTAATCGGTGAAGACGGAGTCATATTTGGAATCGAGCATGAAAAAGTCAATGCTGCCCAAAAAAGCTATGTTGATAGACATCCTGCGTACGAGGATAATGTTGATTTTGAGGTAGTTCAGCAGCCAAAGAAACGACTTACAGAGGTAGATTCAATGTTGAGAAGATTTGAGTACAAAGGAGCACTGCTTTTATGCATTAAAGATGGTGATATTAAGCAAAAGTTTGCAGTTTTACATCATATCTCGGAAAAACGTGCGATGATGAGAGCCCTGAAGGACGGTGATATTAATTTTCTCAAAGAAGTGTTAAATTTGGCCATAGAAACACTTAAAATTACAGAGTTTACTCCAATTATCACTGAACTTCTTTTAATCCTGACAACTATTTGTTCTGATATGCTGGTTGAAGATGCTGAAGCAAGAGACTTGCTAGAAATTATAAGCAATTCAATCAATGAGCAGGTTGCTTTTGAAGAGACGTATCTCAAAATATGCTCATTCATCGAATCATTTTCTGCTTGATCAATAAATTTTATAAAGCTGATTTTGTTAAAAATTGAAAGACAGTTTTCTGTATAATTTTGAAAAAAATAATTTAATTAGACTCAAATATTAGGTTTTACCAGCGGCTTAAACACAACTAAAACTTCAACTGCTATTGTAACTTTAAGATTGTTATATTTCTAATCAGCCTCGCAATTATAAAATGATTTCAGCTGAACCTTTATTTTTGTAAAACCATGCAAAAATTTTTGTATTGCTTCTAAACTAGTTTAAATCTTCGACTCTGTCAAGTATATCGTATTTTTTCTTATTTGACAATATTTTAAGAGCTCTTTCATCAATGGTATCCAAAATATTGGGAAATGGCGAAATGTGTGATGGGCAAATCTTACCCACAGCATAGTTTTCAAATGAAAGCATTTTTGATTGATTCAAGGAATCAAAAATGTACTGGGACTGAACATATATTATATCAGGCACCAAATCATCTATTACTTCAGCAACTATAATTTCTGCGCTGTTTGCATCGACAATGTCCCCACCACAGCATTTGATCGCCAGCTCAATATGATGCTTGATTGAGTTAATGGCAACACAGAATTTTTTGCCGCTAAAAATTTTGTTTGTCTTTACAGAAGTATCAGGCAAAAGTTTTTCAAGCTTGAAAAGAGTCAATTTTAGGTGGATCTTCAGGAGAGGCGATGAGTATTTCAAAAGAGAGATGTCCAACTTGTCAGGATCGTTTTTATCAAGTGTCTGCTCCTCAGATTCATCTTCACTCAAGGGTTCAAAATCCAAAAAATCAAAGGTACATTTGAGTTTATTTGGTGCTTCTAGCTTTTCCTCAACCAAGTCAGATAAATTAAGCCCAGGATACGGCATAAGCCAGCAAACAATGATTTTTTCAAATGTAAATGAAAAATAAACGCCCTTCTTGGATAGAAATCCACAGTTTAGCAGTCCTCTTTCGACTAAAAAGTCCTCAAAAAGATTCAACTCTTCTCTAACATTGTCAATTGCCAGCATGTTTATAAAATACAGATTTCTGAGAGAATGGCCAAAATCCTCCAAAGATTGGGCAAAAGAAGCATATTTCTGCTTGACTAGCTCAACAAAATTGATTTCTTCGTCACAAATCTTGTCAGCTCTCGCATATTGTTGGACTTTGATAAGCTCATTTCTCTTCTCACTCTTTTTCATATTTCTATTGCATATTTCATAAGCACTGCTATAGAAGATTCTTTTTATGTCGTCAATTCTGTAGTACCACCCGTCCTCTTCGCCAACTCTATGCTTTTTAACTGCAACCATAGGATAGACACCGCAAAGCACAGTCAGTCTATCGAACTGCTTGCTGGTCAATTTCATCCTGTCGATGGCAATATTTCTTGAAACATACTTTTTTATTGGCTTAAAAAATTTGTGACTCATGGGATTTTCATAATGAAAATTTTAATAGCAAAAGCCAAGTTGCAGGAAGAAATAAACTGCATTCTGGACATAAAGTATGATTAAGTATTGTGTTGGAGAATATTTGCAAAATACAAATGCCTATATTAATCAAATCATCCCTAAAACATATCAACGCCTGTCTAATTTAATAAAATTACATTACACTGGCTTAAATGCTAAAAATGTCTTTAATAATGATTTAAGCTTAATCATATACTTATAAAACAGGCATAGCTAGCCTATGACCAAAACTCAGGCAGTGCTAGGATTATGTAAGAGAAAAATTGAATTTTGTGCCATTTGCAACTTGAAGTTTAACATTACTAATCTTAGAGACATTGAGTTCCACAAAAAGCTTCACAGTAAGATGAAAATCCCCAAAGCCATCCAACTGAGCAGGAACTTCTATAGAAAGAAATCATGTTTCTTTTATGGATCTAACTATGTTGAGTCTTATTGTACTGGGACTATCTCTGGCAGCAGCTATAACATAACTGAGCTGACTTACTCCAACGAAGCTTCGCATTTATGCATGATAGCCAACTTGAATAAGATTTTCAAAACCTTACAATTTGATTTAAGCATGGGCTGAAATACCATGCTCTAGGGTGTATTCAATAAATACTCTTGCCTTCAAAAGAACATTAAACACGATGCCTGAATCCACTTGTGTGAACTAGTCATAAATTTGCAGCAAAAATTTTCCTAGATTTTATTTTTTATCTTATTCCTTTCAATATCATCTATAATTATTTTGTTTTTAAGCTTGATCTTGATTACAATTATTTTGTCAGTCTGCTTGAAGTAGTCTTTACCAGTACAGTAAATGGCAGCAAAGACCTGCAAAATACGGTTTTTTGTTTCTTGTAAAAATATTGTTTCGTGTTTTTTCCTTGAAAAAATAACAAATTTTAACCCCGGGGATTCTATTAGATCCGGATGAATAAGCTGCTTACATCTAATAACTTAGATGTCTAACTCCAGAGAATTCTTCATAATATCTTGCAGCACGTGTAAAAGTTCATTTCTATGCCAAAGGTTCGCCCTGTGGTTTTAGTTCCGGATAGAATCCCCATTTTAATCTAAGCTTTTTTATAAAATTTTAAAAGTTAAAATAGTTTGAGGCATAAAACTGCTTAAGTCTTATTTTAAGCACAGAAGCCATCGCAAATAGTTAATTCATATACTGAAGCTATTTTACCAACTTATTTTACTAATGCCTTCTATCTACTTAGACAGGGAGTTTGTGTTAAATGCTTTGCAAACTGTAGTAATAAGGATGTCTTTCGTGTTTAATATTGGCCTGCTTAATTTTTTGTTGTTTCGTCCCCATGTCTCAGGATGATCTAAGCAATTGGCTGAAAGCATCAGTGGAAAATAAGATAACCACTAAAAACACGTGGCAGTCGACATTAATAGAGCATTTCACAGGCATAAACAAGTTCAAGCCCCAAGAAAATGTAAATTTCCAAAGGGCTTCATGCACACTAGAAGGATGCATGAAAGTATACTCTACAAGAGTGGATGATGTCTCAGAGAAGACATTGAAGCTGCTGGAGATTTTCAACAAAGAGGATGAGAGCAAGAAGAAGACGTCCAGCAAAAAGAGATCTAATTTCATTGAGAAGAATCTGCAGAATATCAATTTAAGGGAAAAGGAGTGCGAAGATTTCTATGATCCCCTATTTTCGTATGTTTTGCTCAAGAATGATGATTGCTTTCTCCAGGATATCCTGGAGCCCAGAAAGGCAGGAACGCTCATATTTTCAAGCCCTTCTGATTTTGTGGTGATGAATGATGAGAAGATTGAGATAGAGGCGAACATCCTGCCAATATGCGACAGTTTAAAAGAGTTCAGTGTAGACATGATAATCCCTAGACAAGAGGAATTCAATGAGCCTGACTTTGGCATGGATTATAATGACTATCAAGAGGAGTCGTCTTCTAACGGAGACGAGATACAGACAGAAGTTCCACAGGCCACAATCAATGTGTTTGAAGAGACACCGTTTGGGTATTTCCGGGGATGGGCCGGCCCGCACAGCTGGAAGATCGAGACGAATTCCGGAAAGAAGGTGCACAATACGGCACGCCCGAAACAAAGGTTTTTCTTAGACTTTATACAGCCAGTTGATTCTGCTATTTTAGAAGCAAAAGCTGATTCTATTCTGAGTAAAGAGGCTATTTTAGGGCGAAGAAAGACCAAGAACATACTGCCTGAGGATTATACATACGAAATCCGAGATTTGTACAAATTTATGATAAAGGATGGCTATTTTGGATTGGCTAAAACTCATGCTGCTAGCACAAATGGCAATGTTGAATATACAAACAATGCATGCGATAACAGCGATCATGATGATCCAATTGACAGCCATGCATTGGAAGATACGTGTGATTTTGGAGACAACAATGACTTAAGCTTTCATCTTGAACGATCTCTGGTTTTGGACACGAATGAGGAGAAGCCCATGAAATTTACTAAGGTTGCAAAGCGGATTGACATAAAAAAGCTCAAGGAAAATGTGGGAATGTCAATACAGGCACAGAAGCTGTCTCTCAAAGAGATTTATAAAGATGTTTCTTGCAGATACTCTCAAAAAGAGGCTGGGGATATTTCTGTTCATTTTTGTCTTATTTCATTGCTGCATCTCGCAAATGAGAATGTATTTGAGCTATACAACAATGATGATGACATTTGCATAAAACAACAGGAAATCATTGCAGATAATTGAAAGGTTAAAAATGAAAAATTTTCAATTTTGATCAATAAAACACTTTTTAACACAAAAATTCTTTGGTTTTTAAAATACCACCATCTTCGACCATGGATTTGTTTATTCACAAGAATGTCTTTTTTGTTAATAAAATTAAGCTCTAATCATTTTTAATATCCTGACTAGGCTTTTCTATCAGGGCTTCGATCATCTGAATTGAAGGAAAAGGGGGCAGATACCAGGAAGATTGCTCCAATCCCAAAGGAGGTGCCCTGTTTCTTCCCAAAATCATTGCATGAGCCGTAAGATCCTCAATATTGCATTCAATTACACGGGGCTTGTCCATCTTTTGCAGTGACAAGACCAGTCTTTCGCAGTCATTTATTTTATTGTACAACTCCAGGGTATTCTCAAATATGCTATTCTTTAGATGCTGTTTCATGTTAGGCCACTCATTGTATGACCATCCCAATGACATCTTCTCTTCAACTGCAAGAAGCTCCTCAAGTGATATTTCATCATTCAGATATCTTTCTGCTGCTGCTACCGTCAGCCTGCATATTTCCTCATAGATGAAGGCCATGGGCAGAAATGGTAGAATTTCAAAAATATGTCTGCCTTTTAAAATCTCCTGAACAATTCGTGTATTCTCAGCCATATTAAAAATATGTTGCAGAAACAATCTTGTTCTTTGCTTTAAATTACAAGTTGGCAATCAATCATTTTTCTTTGAAGAAGAATCATTCATTAGTTTTCCTTACAACAGAAACCACAAAATTTATGCACAGAAGTTAGCAAAGACTGCTTACATTTTTTCTGGGGAGAACCTTTAATAATGAAAGCCAGTAATCTAAAACGTATCGAATATATTCTGTAATTGCCTTCTGTCTCTCTTTTGCATTTTATCTGAATTTTCGTCTCTGAAGATTTGCCTCTTTGGGTTTTTTAGACTGTTTAGTCTGAGTCCTGATTTTGTTATTTTTTGTTAGGCATTATTTGTTTTACAAAGGAAACTATAAATAAAATATTCATTTTCTGTTGGATGACCCTGGACAAATTTGATGAGGACTCAACTCTGCCAAAGGCAACTGTAGACAAGCTGCTGCAGGATTTGACACCCAAGCCCTATGTGATCTCAAAAGAAACCAGGAATGTGATGAGAGAAGCGGCACACAAATTGCTGAGCGTTCTGTCATTGGAGTCTAACAGGCTCTGCGACATAGAAAAGAAGAAGACAATAAGCACCTCGCACGTTTTCAAGTCACTGAAGACGTATGGCTTTGAGGATTTTATAGAAGAATGCGACACAGCAGCAAAGAATTATGAAGATTATTTAAAGCTTAAACCATCAAAACAGAACAAATTCAAAAACAGCGGTAAATCTTTGGAAGAGCTTGAAGAGGAGCAACAAGGGTACTTCAAGAAAGCAGCTGAAGAACAGAAGAGTCTCCACGGGATTATAAGGGAAGACACAGAAGAGCCATCTAATGAATAAAAAGTAGTTCAAAAACACAAAATTGATTTATTTACAGTAATTAAAACTTGACAAAGCCGCAAAATGTTGTGCTAAAACCACATTTTTGTTTCTATTTATGCCTATACAGGAAGTTTAGAATGCCACTAATCACATTCCAGAAAAAGGTGAAGTTCGTGATAAAAACAAAGATTTAAGATGGCATTAAAACAGGTTGTCCTGGTAATATTTCATGGGTAATAAATTTATTAATTATTTATGACACAGGTTCTTATTTCTCGCATAAAGTTGCAAGTTTGATCAAAAGCAAATAAAAAAGAAAAATAAAATTTAAGAATTCATTTTCAATTGGGCATCCAAAGTGCTTGTCTTAAGAAATTCAAGTATTCTTGTAATATTCTTGTCATGCACGTCCAAGTCAAACTTCCTCTGGTACACCCTCAAAGTGTGTCTTGAAAAGGATGCTGTTCCGTTTCCGCATGGAGATTTTCTGGTGGTAAACACAGCCTCCTCTGTTGGGAGAATCAATGGCTCCTTTGCAGAAGCATCAAAACTCATTGAAAATTCATGGAACTCTCTTGAGAATCTATTTATAGTTTTTCTATCCGTTCCAGAAAGAGTAATTGATAAGCTTCTTTTCTCACCTAAATCTGTGTTCAATGCTTCATCTTTCTTGTCAGCAATTGAGCTCATGAAGGGACAAATTTTTCAAAAAAATTTCAAAGCTTTACTGAGGAGAAAGAAACAGCAAATTGGCAAGAGTTTGACGAACATGGATATTTTGAACACACAGATGATTCTAGTTATATTAGAGATATTAAACAAGAGCAAAATTGAAGCTTAAAATTTTATTGACAGGAAAACATTAAAGTTTATTAGAACATTCGTAAATGACTAATTCTAAAGTGCCTACGGCAAGAAGAACTTTAAAGTCCATTAATCTCAAAAGCACTTAGAAATATAATATCTTATTATTATTTTATCTGTCTCTAAAAAGGCAGACAAATATTAGTATTTTTGAAAATAAGACAAGCTAAACCTTGATTGGATAACAGATAAAATTAGATCACAAATGTTTTTATACCATCTGATTCAGTCTAAACTTTGCTAGGTCAGAAAAAGAAGCTTGATATACACAGGATGGAGAATAGGATCAGATACCATATCATTACTATTTCAGCTGTTGATTTTTCAGTCCGATTGCAGATTTGGAATATTGCAGGGAATAAAAAGCAGAGCAGAATATTGAAAGGCTTTGAAATAACATTTGACGCAAGTTTAAAGTTGAAGGAGTCAGTCAAAGTCAAAAAATAGCAGAGTAGCATCATTATTATTCCAACAGCCTTCCTTGAATTATTCTTCAGATTGAAAATATCCGAAAGATAGGTCTTTGCAGGGTGGACTTGAAAGGGCACTGAGAGTATTAAACTAAATGAAAAAAGAAGGGCTGAGATCATTTTCAGGTTTTGGTTGTCCCACAACAGGAATACATCATCCATGTTGCCCATGCCAGCTAATTTAGAGTAGTTTATAAATCCAAAGAGCAAATAAAGTATGCCAGCGCCCACAAATCCCACAATCATAATCAATTTGAGTCTTATCAGCAAAAACGAGGATTCATTATGGATTGATAGAATGCCTTGATGGCAGGAAAAGCAGAACACAAACGATCCTATTTCCTTTATGACATTGTAGTCTCCAGTGAAAACTGAAAAAGTGGCTGGTTTTTCATTGTTCACACACATGGAGGAAATTATTATAAATATAATAGAAAATGTCCCAATGTAAGAGAAATATCGAAGATTGTCGATCCTTGCCGCAAGAATGCTTGGAGCTTGGATCAAACATCCAACAGCAGCAAAGAGAGACGGTAAGTCCATAAAGGGATTTTTAAAATACGGATGTTCCGAATTGCTTAAGACAGTCCTAATCATGGTTTTAGACAGGTTAAGGTAGCCCATTGCCACAACTAGGCACTTTAAAATTACTACCACATCAACAAAATACTTGAAGCGCTGGGAAAAAATCTTGCAAGCAAGTGAAGAAATTGAATGTTTTCGCTTGAGCTCTTCATTTAAATCTAAATATATAAATGCACCAAATATCGATGCTATTCCGGACAAAATAGTCATAACAGCTGTCAGACCGACTCCGTAATGCTCAAAGAGCAGAGGATAGGAGTATATTCCTCCCCCGATGCATCCTTTGAGAATATTTATGCATGTTGACAAGTCCTCGCCAAAGTTGGACATTAAGGGGGTTCCATAAAATTCTGCTTCAAAATCAAATTGGAATATTTTTTACAAAGAGACTTTTTTGCAAAAGCTTTGAGTTGAACTTTATTTGTAAGCAAAATTAACTGTGGTTGTTAAATAACCAAATTTATTATTTTTGGATCTCAAAACTACGATTTAGTTGAGAATTATTCTAACAAGCTTAGAATACGATTGCTAGATCCTTATTTAGGCACTTCTTGTTAAATCTGTTGTACTTACGCTAGTTTAGCATTTCTAGCTTGTCAAGAAGGCTTGTGCCAATAAGCTCTAGACACTCAAGTCCCTCATACATCTTTTTCATCAAGTTTTTGGGATTTTGGATTTGCTTGTCTTCAAATTGGATAGTCATGTGAGCAATTTTCTCAGAAGGATGAGGAATGTTGTATCCACAGAATTCAACAGTATCACCCATCCAATTATTTGAAATTACCCATTTCAACGGATTCAGAATCGTATGGCTCTCCTCAGAAATCACAAGCGAGACTTCATTCAGAACATTTACTCTCCTAGACGCATCATCCGACATGGGCTGAAAATTTTGAATAGCTCAAAACTAACTTTTATTTCATCTTTAATTGCATCTTTAACTGCATCATCTTTAATTGCATCTTTAACTGCATATTGCTAAGAATGCAGTACTTTATTTTGTTGTTATTCTAGTTTGACTGACATGCTTCATTTTGTAGTCAAGGTGCTGATTTATCATGCTTTATTTGTCTTAAGATTCTTCTTGCTCTAGAATCAAAATAAATAATAGTATGAAAGCCACTAATCTTAATTAGAGATAGAATCTCTTACTTCTTCTATATTCAATGCGTTTTAATAAATACATCTCTTCTTTTGATATCATTTGATACAATAAAAAAGAGGCATCAGCTGATAAAAATTACAAAAAGAAAACTGTATTGTTTGATAGAGAACCTAATACCTGTAAATGTATTACTCAAAATAACTTCTATAAAAATATTGTTTAATAACATCAAAATAGGATTGCTAGGATATTTTAAGCTTCATTTACAACTAAATTCTCAAGGAAAGTCCTGGGCAAACACTCTGTCATTGTCATCAATTGTTGTCTTTTTCTTTTCTGGCTTTGTGTGTATGTAAAATTCTAAGTTCCTAAATAAGCTTGAGCCCTGTGTCAATTCTAAATACTCATTCTCTATCTTGAAGACTTTGTTTTCTATCTCTGACATTCTGCTTTTAAGCTGATTTCTCGCTTGGATTAAGCTTTCGGCTTTCTTCATTTTGTTTGATGTAGACATTGGCAAATTTTGTTGTGTTTTTTTGAGAGAAATTGTGTTATTTTAGCTTTATAGAATTTCTGCAGTAAACATAAAAAAGAGAAGCTTGTGACAAAAATATGAGTATTTAATTAGAAACAGAACTGTTCTGAGTTTCTACAGGCTAGACTTTTTATCATGCAAAAATCTTAGCTGCATCACACTCAGTCAAGCTCACATGTTCTCATCAGCGCTTGAACCTCTGAAATGACATTGTCAATTGACATGTTAAACATTTCAATATTTCCGTCTTCTATTTGAGCAGGAAGGCTTTTTAGGAACTTTTCGTAGGCTATTTGCAAATTTTGTATTTCTGGTGCCATTCAAATGGGCTTGGAAATGTTGGTAAGCTAATGCTTGCCATTGAAATCAATATGCTGTATCTTAAACTGACCATTTTAGAATATGCCAAGTTTGCTACTGAAAAATACTTGCATTGATTTTAATATTATTGTGTCACTAAAAATTTTAGCTTGCAGGAAAATCAAATCAGATGCCTGACAATTTTGAAAGTCTAAGCTCCTTGTGGCATAGCTTGCCCAGTAACACTAGTTATTTTAATTTGATATCTTTTGTAAAGCTGTATATTATTTCAAGTTGCAGGCTATTTATTGGCCATTGCGGAATCCTCTAATTTCGAAAATTTACAAACTTAGATTGCATTCTCACCCCATGGAGGAGCTAAATAGGCTTTTTAAGGAGCTGAAGGATTTTGAGAGCATATCAAAGATGTATCTCAGCAGCAAAAAGGAAGCCAACATACTGATAAATGAAATAGAGAAACTCAAAAGAGAAAGAAATATGATTGATTCTGGCGAAATTGAAAACAGAATTAAAGTAGTAGAGAACGAGCTCATGTCGATATCTAGGGAATTGGAATGCTCAGAGCTGCTGAAAAATGTTTGTTTGTCGATTGATGAATTGGAACATGTCTTTAGAAACATTCCAGATGAAAAAGTTTGTTTTGAAAAGGCTGAAGATTTTATGAAAACACTTATTTCTAGCTATGTTTTAAGTAACGACACTGTTTTTGAACGCTTCAACCTCAAACTTGAAGAGGACTTTTTTCATATTGTAAAAATTAGTGGAGAAATAGAAAAATTTTTCAATATTATGAAAAGCAAAAGTTTTTACAAAGTCATTCTAAATGAGTTCAAAAGCATGGTGAAAACAGAGCTGAACCAAGCTGTGCCATTTGATCTGAATTTGTTTATTTCTCATTACGGCATTCTCTTGGTTTTTCCTCTTAATGAGCAGTTTTTGCAGGAAGAAGACAACTTCAAAGCAGTTGATGTTTCCAAATGCACATTTTCGGAAATCTCAAAAAATTTCAAAGTCACTGCAGAATGCATTCTTTCAATTGCCAAAGACAACCTGGCAGCATGCTTGATCAAGGACAATTATCACATTAAAGATGTGGAAGAGAATAACAAGCAGTTGGCAAACACAGACTTCTATATAAAAAATGTAAATGAATGGATAGTTGATGTATCCATGAGGAGGCTAGTTGAGTTTACTAAAAAAAGAGATTTTGTTGACACAGTTTTAGTTGAGGACAAGCTTTCTGGGAATTATATCTCAAATGAATATTTTTTGCTGTGTAGATGCCAAGGTTTTATCTTTTCTACAGACTCTCAAAGAAGAGAAAAAGCTATGAGCATTTTCAGCAAAGCAATTCTTCGCTTCTTTAGCATTGACAATTGCTCAATCCTGAGAGACTACTTTGTGACATACTCTGATCTTACACACTTTATTAAAAAAAACAAAGATTTCGTTTTTTTGTCTGATTTGGACAGGACTAGAGAAGATCTGTTTTATAAAATACTAGAATACTCAACGAATATCGACATTGATTTAAATCAATCTGTGCTTATGTCTAAGGCAAGGCTAAAGCAGATACAGGTAGAATTTGAAGACTTAGTCCATGATTTTATCGGCAAAAATACACAGAAGTTTTTTATAATTCAATTTTTCGAAAAACTGTACAATTTGTGGATCAAGCATCTGCTGGCACCAAAAATATACAATGACCGAGAAAAGGCAGATTTAAAGTCGATTCTAAAGTACCTGATGGAACTGTCATACGCAATTGAGCCAGATTATATAACCAACTACAAAAAAATCTCAAATTTGTATGAATTTGTTGATTGCGAATTAGAGAAGATAAGGGACATGTTCTATAATGACGAAATTTCTCTCGATAAATCTGAGTTGAGAAGTGTTTTGAGAAATTTTCATGAAACTTCGGCTGAAAGGGATCATTTTTTAGATGAAACATTTTAATTGGTTAAATTTTTTGTATTTTGTATGTCTTTTAACAAGAAAGCAATCTATTTGTTGTGAAACAGCCTTGATTGCAATTTGCCAAATTAGATCTCATTTAAATATTTGTGTTTTACAAATATTATCAGATCATTCAAAAATTTCTAACTCAACAAAGATCCCAAATTAAAAAATCAACAATAAATGAAAATAATCAAAAATATTCTTGCAATGACGGGATCCGAGTTCTATCAGATGAGAAAACTCAAGGGAAGAAAAGCTGTCAAGGAGATGAAATCTCTGAATTTCGAAGAAATAAAAGGAAAGCCCGTGACTATTGGAGATTTTGATAAAAAAGTAATCAAAACACATTCTGGCGATCCAAAAGAGAGCTTTTTAGATTTTTATAAGGCATCATTTGAGCACAAAGAAACAATCTCAAAAAAGTTAGCACCTGAAAGCAATGCTTCTGACAAAAATAAAAAAACAACACCAAATGCAGAAGTTAAATCGTTTGATCGCTACAACACATTCTGTGATGATCTTCTAGCTTCCAATGACAAAAGCCTCAAGAGAGCTATTGTAGAATTTACATTAAAAACCTTTTTAAATGGTAAGCGGCCTGCAAATGTACGTTTCTACAAATATATTGACAGATTCAAAATATTTAGTGTTTACTCACTGGCACAAGCAGCCGCATTTCTAAAATTGTCAAATTTTGTCTCTAAGAGTGATGTAAGAAGCTTCATTTATATATTTTTAGCATTTAGCATTCTATCAACAAAGCTTCAGGACGACTTCAGCATATGGAATTCTTTATACAATGAAAGATGGAACCTCTCTTTGCGACAGATTGCCAATCTGGAGATTTTAGCACTTTCAGGCATAGATTATAATTTAGAAGTAGAAAATGCTGTTATAGAGGAGATACTACTCTCCAGTATTGAATACAAACAGAAACACAAAATCTGATCATCGACTTTTTTAATATCTAAATAAATGAAAAAATTTAAAAAGCTGTAAATAATAAAAAGTTACTCATTTGTAAGTTAATGGATATTTATTTAAGACTGCCAACTTACTTAAAATATAATGTCTTTTAATCGTGACTTTTTTCTCTTAAATAGAAACCAATAGGAAATGTAACTACTATACTAATCAGCAAATGTACAGAATGCAACATACTGATTATAATACTTTTATTTGCTGAATAGACAATATGTATAAGAAAGGTAATTGCTATCAGCACTTTGTCTCAAGTATTTTTACTTTTTAAATAATCGAATTTTTGCATAAAATGATTTCATGAGTAAGAATGATTCATGCAGATCAAAAACTTGATTGTCTAAAAAAAGAACAAAAACTTAGATAACTAAAAAAGTTTATTAAATAGTCTTAGAAGAGAATACGATTTTTAAAAATCTCTTTCAGCTCTTTCTTGCCTAAAGTATCTTCCTCGATTTCTGAGTCTAAACTTTCATAACCTTTAAACCAAAACCATAATGACATAATATTTAAATTTAAAGACCAGTTTCTCGTTGTCTGTGGTAGGTCATCAAATTCGTTATTTCTAAGATTAAAAATAGAAATATTACTTAAGTTTTTTATGCTTCTTGGCAAACTCTTTAGTTTGTTATTGCTAAGATAAAGCCCATAAAGTGCTTGCAAGTTTCCTATCTCATCTGGCAAAGTTTCTAATTGATTCATACTAAGATCAAGAAGAGTTAAATTCTTCAATTTCATTAGTTCGCCTGGGAATAATTTGAATTTGTTGCGTTTCAAAGAAAGTTTGCCTAATTTTTGTAACTCTTCTATCTCAGTTGGAATATCTTCCAGCTGATTTCCACTGAGATGAAGCAAGGTTAAATTTTTTAATCTTGTAATTTCAATTGGAAACATTCTAAATTGATTCTTAGAAAGCCATAACGAATTCAAATCTGTCAGATGTTCTAGTTCTTTATCTAACTGTTTAAGTTCGTTGTAACCAACATTAAGTTTTTTTAACTTCGAGCACTTTCCTATTGCAGCAGGAAAGTCTTTGAATCGGTTGTTGTGAAGAAAAAGAGATAGTAAATTTTTCAGATCCCCTATTTTAGCATCTAACGTTTCAAGATGGTTGTAACTAAGGTCAAGGACTCTTAACTACAAGCATTTTGCTATTGCAGCAGGAGCGTATTCAAAGAGATTATTTGAAAGATCTAGTAATGTTAGCTTTTCTAGATCACCTATTTCTTCTGGCAAATCATCTAACTGATTATTTCGTAAATCAAGGATTTTCATCATCTTGCAATTTCCTATTGAGATAGGCAATTTTCTTAATCTATTGCCTTCGCAATCCAAAAATTTTAACATTTCTAACTTTCCTATCTCAACCGGCAGAAAAGTTAGTTTATTTTTACGAGCATCAAGCTCTTGCAGTTTTAAACATTTGCATAACCCAGTCGGCAAGTACATGATATCATTTGACTTGATCCCTAAATACTTCAAATTTGCTAAATTTCTTATTCTGTTTGACAATGAAGTAAGTCCATTGCAAGCAAGATCTAATTTTTTTAATCCTGAACAATTGAATAACTCGTCAGGCAATGAACTAAGCTTAAGATTGTTAATAATGATTAGTTCTTTCAAATTTGTTAATTCTCCTATAGAAGGAGGCAATGAGGTTATACTCGTGCCAATGATTGTTAAGCTTTTTAGATTAGTGCATTCTTTGATATTGTCACTTATCGAGGTAATAGCTGATCCTGACACAACATGAGTTGCTTCACTCTTACACATATCCTCATCAAAGAACTCATACTCGCGAGCCCATACTATTCAAAAAAGTGTCAACGCTCTGCAGATAATGTTCATCTATGGGTCTGATGAAAATTTTGTATTTATGCTAAATAATGTTGTTAGAATTATCAGTATTTTTTACTTTTCCGCAAAAATATTCAAAAACACGTATTTGGAAAAAATGATGAAAGTTTGCCCCATAATTTTTTTGTAAAAAACAACAGAAAGAATAAAATTAAGATATTTTGAACTCTTTTGGTAAACATGAAGAACTATTTTGGCCAGTAATGTCAAATTTGTTTAGAGAAGACTGCTCTTGCTGTACAAGTGCACAGACATTAAAATAAAAATTTTAAATCTTTGTCACTATCAGTGCCAGAATAAATTGCAAAACATGTTTAAATCAAAATAATTTATCAATGCAGAAAAAGCATTTAATCAAACCGTTCTTTCTTCTGATTCTATTTCTGAAGTGTTTCTTTTGTTAAAAAAAGCCCTTTCTGAACTTTTGCAAATTTTTTTATTTCACACTTCAGCTCCCGTATGTTATTGTTAGAAAGATCAAGAGTCTCAAGATTTACTACTTTTTATTTCTACTGGTAGTAGTCCAACTTATTATAATTTAGAAAAAGATCAATAAGATCTCAAACTGCTCTTTTTCTGCTAATAATTTTCTTAACTTGCTTTCTTAAGGTCAAGAGCTTTTGTATTATTTAACTTCATTATTTCCATTGGAAAACTATTTATCAATTGTCAACGAGACAAACAATTTTTAATTTTTTTAAATCTGCTTTTTTAGCTGGCAAAATATCCAAATTATTGTTGTTGAGATTTAGTTCTTTCATCTTCTTTAACTTTCCTACTGATCTTAGAAAGCTGCCTTGATAGAGATTAAGACATTATATTGAATCCAACAGTCCTATTTTGTCTGGCAGTACAAATAATCTATTGCAGCACACAGAGAGACGTTTTAGTCTAGAACAGTCACACAACTCAAGTGGCAATGACTCTAGATACCAGTCTCAGCTCTTCTAAATTTTTCAACTTTTTTATTTAGCTCGGCATTGAAGTCAGCCTAGTTTTGAAGAGATTTAAAATTCTTAGTTAGAGTAATTTTATGCTTCTTCTGGCAGAAAATCAAGCTGGCTATTATCTACGTTCAGATTCTCTAAATCTTGCAGTTCTGTTATTGAAGAAGGCAATACTAGCATTCAAAATCTTTAGTATCTTCAAATTCCTGCATGTTTTAATATTATCGATCAACGAGGTGATCTTTGATCTTGCCAATTTTATAGCTTCTTCATGTGTTTTTTGATCAACCACAAGTATTCAAAATATTTTTAAAATCTGTCGTAACTTTTGTTATACCTCAAATTGCGATTTTTAATTTAGAAATATTCAGGTATTATAAAATTTATACAGGAGTGTAAAGATTAAAATCTTAATAAATTTGTATTAAAAGTTACATTATTTAACACAAAAACATCTTAAAATTGCAAAAAGCGGTGTCATAGCTTTTGCCTTGGATTCTAGTTGACAATATTTAGTTCTATTGTAAAAATCTGTTTTTTATTATTGAACAATAAGTTTGAAAAAGGCTGAGAATGATATTAGGTCTATACTTTGATAACAAAATATACGATACTATTTTAATTATGCAATGCAAAAATGTCATTTCTTAAAAATTTATAAACTGCCACATTCTTCACACTCTCTTTATTTTGATCTAATTTTGTTTGTTTTTTCTTCCGATTAGTGCTGTAAAAATGAAACAGCTGGTCTTGGATATGCTAATCTAAAATAGTTTTGTTTGAGAAAGATAAAACAAAGGCAACCAATGAAAAATCGCCCTTTTTAAAAGTATTTTTCCACTTGCCCTTATGGCCTCAGATAACTCTAGTTTATCAGACATGAATCACAGCGTGTTAGTGCTTAATGATTCATTTGATACTAGTCTAGACCTTAACAAACACGAATTTGATTCATCAGGAATTGGCTTTCTAAAAAATAACAAACTTAAAAATAATGAAAACACAAAGAAGATAACAATTTGTGTCAGAAAGAAGCCTGTCGTTAGTGGGATTGATACAATTAAAGTAGACCAAAAATCTCTTTCAGTCCTCAACAGTAAAATTTCATACACTTTAAGCACCGTAAAATCTTCTCACAAATTTAACTTTGATTCAATATATGATGAGAATTTTACAAATATGGAAATATTTAACACGGATATTAAAAAGCTCGTAGATCATGCTCTTTCAGGGGGATCTAGCTCAATTATTGCCTACGGCCAGACAAATAGCGGTAAAACACACACAATTTTGAATAAGTATGCTGGAATATTGTTTGAGGCTGTAAAATATGCTTTAAACTATGAAATAAAAGGCACAGTTTCTTTTTGTGAAATTTACATGGGTAAATGCTACGATTGTCTAAATAGCCGGCAGGAGTTTAATCTTTATGAGAAGAAAGATGAGATATATGCATCATGCTTGCAGCAAGAAAAATTCACAAATTTTGCAGATATTGAAAAAATTTTTGAGAAAGGATTTTCAAATAGAGTCTCAGGCTCAACAGACAGCAATAAATTCTCATCAAGGTCTCATGCAATTATAATTATAGAACTTGATAATTCGGATGTAGACACCAAGAAGGTTGTGTTCAAAAGGCTTGCGTCAAGAAACTCGATAATATTTGTGGATCTTGCCGGGAGTGAAAAAGGAACTGATCGTAGAACATGCTCCAAAAAAACAGTGTCTGAAGGGTCTGAGATAAACAAAAGTTTGCTGGCCATGAAGGAATGCATAAGAGGGTTTGAATGCAATAACAGCTACTTGCCCTTCAGATTAAGTAAGCTTACGCAGATACTGAAAAACTCATTACTCGGAGATGCAATGACTTGTGTAATAGCCACCATATCAGCAGAACAGAAAGATATTGAGCAAACCTTGAATACACTAAGATACATGCATCGAATCAAGGAGGCAAATATTGGTGTTGTAGATTCCAAGGACAACACAAATGCCACAAATATTGGACTACGTTCTGTTGCAGAAAATCTAGATTCTAAGCCCATGGTATCATCCGAGACGTCAAGTGTAGAGCAATCCCAATTGAACGCAGATGGCATTTATGAGTCCAGTCTCAATCTAGAGTCAACAGCCTGCTACGAACAGAAAAGACCGAAGCTTGAAGATATGCAGAAATTTGATAGAAAGCTAAAGCCTATGACGATTCTAAATTTAGACTTGATAGAAGATAAATCTAAGACTGCTCAGATACTTACTAAAAATGCATCTGTGCTGTTGAAAACAAGGCCTTTCAAAAATCCTAATGTCGAAAGGCTTTCTCACAATTTTCCAGTAGCAGAGATGCTCAAGACTGTCTGTTCTAGTCGAAATAACACAAGCTGTATACAAAAAAGGTACTCAAGCCTTGTCCAAGAGCAGGACAAGTCAGAAGAATGCAATAATGCAATTGAGAATACAGCACAAAATTTAAATAATACAGCTGAATCCAAAAGCTGTGCTTCAAACAACGACTCATCTGCCGCTAGAACAGTCACAACTTCAAATAACTATCCATTCAATACTTTTGTACCGAAAAGGTCTTACATTGAGCCTTATACCTTAAAGCTTCTAAGAAACAAAGTGTATTTGATTTTGGATGAAATTTCAGAAATGGTCAGCAAAGAGACCAATCTCAACAACTTAAAGACGACATTCTTGGAGTTGAGCGATATAAAACAGGCAAAGAATAAGCTTTGATCTTGACTTAAAATTGAGATCAAGAAAGATCTGAGATTGTGAATGCTTTGTGAAGAAACAAAAAGTTTGATTTTTTGCAAAAATTTTTCACATTCTAATATTCCATCCAGCATCACTTGTTAAAACTTGGAATGGGAAGCCTAGCTAATCGTAAGGGAATCTGTGGTAGTCATTGTTAAGAGACTATGCCATCAGCAATATGTGATGTGTTTTTAATAAAAATAAATCTTGATTTAAGAGATAAGCTTATTTAATCAGTTATTCTTAATTTTAGATATAAACACAATAACACATTAAATTATAGTATTTTCGAGTAAAGACTTACAGCAAGCTAAAATCTAAAGATTTTGTATTATACTACTTCTATCAAAGGATGAAGAGACAACTGTAAAAAGTTAAGATATTTTAAACATTACAAATGTATTTGCTTTTTAACAGCTTCTATAAATGAAGATATGATGGGATCAGCCCTCTCAGGCCTGGAAGAGAGTTCAGGATGGTGCTGAACTCCAACATAAAATTTATGCGCTTCAATCATGCAGATGGCTGTTTTATAGTTCTCCGACACGCCCAAGAAGCTCATCCCTTCTTTAGCCATAGAATGGATGTAACTGTTATCCATGCAATACGAATGTCTAAACTTGCCCAATATAGACTTGGACTTGTATATTTTTGATTCCATGACGCCTGTAAGCTCAATTGTCGACTCTCCACTGAACATTGTGCCGTCTTTCAGTTTTTTGTCAAAATCTGAGATCTTGGTGATGATAAAGGTCTTGTATTCTTCTGTAAATTCTTTGGAAGTAGCATCCTTCATGTTCAATACATTTCTTGCAAACTCAATTAGTTGGATCTGGAAGCCAAGACAGATGCCAAGGCATGGCACATTGTGAACGCGTGCATACTGTGCAACCTCAATCCTGGTGTCAATATAACAATCACCAAAGCCCCCAGGAATGACGATGCCGTCCATCTCCTTTAGAAGAAGGCATGTGTGAGCCTCTTTTTTATAAAGACTGACAATATCTATCATTACCGCTTCAATGTCACATTCCTGATGTTTCCCTGCAGTTGTGATACAGCTCAAAAGACTAACATAAGCTTCATCGTCGTTCTTGTGCCTGGTTAGTATTCCTACTCTTCTCTTTGTCGGATACTTTTTGCATAAAACCTTAAATTTATTTTCTGCACTAAAAGTCACAATATCTTTGTTTAACAGCAATTTCTTGCTGATAGCCTTGTATAGCCCAGAATCATGATAATAGCATGGCATTTCAAACATGAAATCACTATTTTTAAACATAAAATAATAGTTTTCTTCCATTTTAATCTCTCTTACATGTGGCTCAGCAGCTTTGTTAGGATCCTTAAAAAAAGTAATGTCTATGCTCATCATGCTACTTTCTGGAACATTCATTATCACATTAGACCCAACTTTATAAACTGCATCTGAGTCCTTTGCAAAATCACTCACAGCAATAACACATCTATCTGCTTCATCTAATTGATTTACAAAGGAAGAAATTCCTGATAAGCACATGCTATACTCATCATAATTGCTACTGCTGCCAACTTCAATAATCATGACATCTGGCTTTTCCATTATTATTTCTTCATTTTTTATTGTGCATATCGTAGATTTAGACAACTCACATATGTAATCAGCTATGTACTTTCTATACGAGTTAGAAAGCACAATCTCTTTAGCAATACTTTCTTTTCTTCTCTTCTTTTCAGATATCAAATAGTGCAATACTTTCCCACTGGACAAAAAGTTCTCCTTGGTTAAGTAGACTCCACAGAATCTCTCAAAAATTCCTAGGCTCAAATTTACCTCTGATCCATCTTTAAGTATGTAAATTTCTCCGTGTATTGACGGCTGCATTTTACCTAAATTAGAATCAAGGCCTGGCTCTAATTTTAAATATGTTGTACTAAGCCCATAAGACTGCAATATTACTCCTATACAAGAAGAGAGCACTCCTTTGTCTATTTTTGATCTTCGGTTTCCAATAACTAAAATGTATTTCATAGGAGCAAACATTTGAATTTTTATTGTATTTTATTTTTAATAATTTAATAAAAGATGTAGTTATAGCTAGTGAGAATAAAGACGTCTGTGATGATAATTGCAGACAAATAATAATGTCTTATTTGTTGTTATAGAATATTTATTGTGATGCAAAGTTATCTAAAATTTTGCATGATTTAATTAAAATGAAATGTTTGAAAGTTATTTTGCTAGAAATATCCAAATCAAGTTTAGTTTAACTCTCTCAAGTCAGCAACTGAAACTATCATAACTCTTATCATAATTAAAAATCTTTTTTGCTTAGAAGTCCATTATAGAGACTCTTAAATTTATTTATTGTAAAATTTGTGTTAAGAAGCAAAAAAATCCTGTTCTCTTTCCTATTAAGGAAAAATCTGCCCAATTTAAGGTTTCTTGCATTATAAAACAAAAAACAGGTTCGAAGCCATGCTGATTCTGCTCATAAGCTCAGTAATGTCTAATGTGCTGCCAACAAATTGCGTAACCAACGGGACTGTTTGCTTGACAATCGATGAAGGTCCTAGCGTATACACCAGCCAGATACTTGACACACTTGAGAAAGAGAACGTAAAGGCTTCTTTCCACTTCAATACAACGGTTAGGGGCTCTGAGTTCCAAGATATATATCAGCGAGCAATCGATGATGGCCATGACATCGGGTTTAGAACAGCACCTAACAGAAAATACTCCGATGACGACGATTATGATGAGGTTGAAGAGGATATTGACCAGCAAGTAAGACATCTTGAGTCACAGACAGATCAGAAGGTGAAGTTTGCGAGATCTCCGCTGAATGGAGCTTTGCCGATCAATAACGTTTACAAATATTTTCAATCAAAAGGTATTGTTCAAACATCATACAGCTTCTGCCCTTACGACGACCAGGGCACAGATCCCGAGGAGCAGCTCAAAGACTTCCTGTCCCCCAGCTACTACAAGCAGGACTCTTTCATTATTCAACTGTATGACCAAAGGTTGGGTGAAGATGACAACCTGTCCGAGATGATAAAAATTATAAAAGAAAAGAACTATACAATAGTCCCATTGTCAGAATGCCTAGACGGGTATACACCTGGAAAAGCCTTGCAAAACAGAGGAAAGGCAAGAAAATCGAGGGCAAAAAGACTCTATATGTCGCATTCCCTCCTGCCGTTTCTTTTGTACTTTTTAGTCTGACTAAGTTACTATTAAATTGATTAAAACAGTCATATCCTAAAATAATTGTAGTTTTAGCCAAATTTTTCTGTTTATAATTGAGTTTTGTCTCAGATTTATTTAAAATAATTGTTAAATGCCCAAATAATGGGTGAATATCGAAAGCGTGTTGAGAAAAACTCGAAAATGCCACAAAACTCCAAGTGTGTAGACTGTGGTGCTAGCTATCCAAAATGGGCATCTGTCAGATACGGAACTTTTTTCTGTTTGGAATGTGCTGCTCTGCACAGGTCTTTGGGCGTGTATCTTGACTTTGTAAAGAGCATAGGGCTGGACAGCTGGGACAAAGAGTCTTATCTTCCAATAGAATACGGAGGAAATGACAAATTTCTAGAATATTTAAGACAGAATGGCTTAGATAGCCTTGAGACTGAGAAGAGATACAAGAATGAGAAAGTGATAGAATATACCAAAGTTTTAATGAAGAAGATATTTGATGAGACTGGAGTTCAATGCATGCCCTCTGAAAAGAAGGAAACCATTAGTCGGCCTAAGAATAGAAGATACGAGAGATCCGTGGAGCTTAAAAGCCAAGGATCAGCTAAAGAAAAGGACGATGTCAAAAGCTCAAGCACAAGCTTGTATTCTACCTCGAAGTTCTCAAATTCGATATCAAGTCTTAAGACAATCATAGGAGATAATGTGAAGATTATCGCAGAAAAAACGGCTGAGTACGGCTCGAAAATTGGAAGTTCAGTCAAGTCGCACGCCAAGAGCATTTTGGAGAAAGGAAGTGAGACAGTTTTAAGTATGAAAAAAGACAATCCCAAATCAGACGAAAGAGACTCAAAAGTACATTCTTCCACTAAAAAGATGCAAAAGAACAGTGCTAAAAACCATGATTGGAGCTGATGTTTCCCATTAAATACATTTAGTGTCTTATTAATTTACTATGTCTTATAAATTGAATAAAATCATTTTTAGAGGCTAGCAAGTTCAGAAGCAAAGTATAATAGAGACATTGTCTTTATCAATTTCACTTTTAGCTTATTTCCTAAAAATAAGTCTTAAAAGCTTTTAATCTCTGACTGATCAGAATTGTAGAAGAATGATGAAAATTACGCTTATCTTTAACGAACACGTTTAATTAAAATATCGCTTTTTACAGGATATTCCCACATTTATCTTATTAAGATTTATCATGAACCTTACAAATATACTTTTCTCATTAGATTTGAAAAAATTTGTAAATTTTAGCCATTTCCAGACAAAATTATTTTCTAGATTTAACAACGCAAAAAGACATAACTTAATAGATAAGACTGAAGCCATTTGCAAATAGAGAAGCATAAGGATAGAAAAGAGTTTATTTAAATGCTATTTATGATTTATCCGAAGATTCAAACTTAAAACATTGCCTTAAGCTCGTCCATTCTCTTTTTAACTTCTTCAGAGCTAAAACTGTCAGCTTCTAGCATTGTTTCTAAGTCAGACAATTTAGAAAGCACTGTCTTTGGCAGTTTCTCAGATCTTTTCCTAATACTTTTAACAAACGTGAGAGCCTGGTTTCTAAAATCAATGTGTTTGGAAGCTTCCAAGTCTTTCTCTTTTTGTGCTTCTGCTTCTAATATAATTTTTTTTATCTCTTCTTCTGTTAGGCCGCTGGATGGCATTATGTCCAGCTCTTGCTTTGCTTTAGACAGGCTATCATAGGCACTGACCTTGATTATTCCATTCGAGTCTGCCTCGAAAGTTACATCAATCTTGGGCTTTCCACGAGGAGCTGGCGGAATGTTCTTCAGCTTGATTGCTCCTAAGTACTTATTGTTAGCAACCAGTGGTCTCTCTCCTTGGTATATTCTAATGTCAACCTCCGTTTGGTTGTCCTCCGAAGTGGAAAATGTCTCGGTCTGTTTGAATGGTATTGTCGTATTTCTGCCTATAATCTTATTAAATATTCCTCCTAAGGTTTCTATTCCTAAACTAAGTGGAATCACATCCAGAAGCAGCACATTGTCCACAGAGCCAGACAAAACACCTGCCTGTATTGCAGCGCCCTGCGCAACCACTTCATCGGGATCTACATCCGCAAGGGGCTCTATTCCAAATATGTCTCTTACAAGCCTTCTAATCATAGGCATCCTAGTCATTCCACCAACTAGAATGACATGCTTGATGTCCTTCTTGGAAATGTTAGCATCTTTGATCGCCTTCTCGCATGGCTCTACTGTTCTCTGAGCAACCCTCTTAGCTATGCTCTCCAATTGTTCTCTTTTTATCTCTAAATCCAGGTCTTGCCCATCTGCAATATTGTCCACGATAACTCTAGTCGCAGGTTTTGTAGACAGTTCTATTTTTGCTTTCTCAGCTGCTATTCTGAGCTTCTCTCGAGACATCTTCTTTCTATCTAACTTCTGACCTTCATTTTGCTCATGTAGATTGATTAAAAATTTCATAAATTCTGCATCGAAATCTTCACCACCCAAGAAAGTGTCTCCATTTGTAGACTTTACGTGGAACACACCATCGTCTACCTCCAATATTGTGATATCAAATGTTCCACCCCCTAAATCATACACAGCTATGTTTCCGACCGCTTTTTTATCAAGTCCATACGCCAGTGCTGCGGCAGTCGGCTCATTGATCACTCTAATCACATCCAGTCCTGCTATTCTTCCTGCATCTTTTGTGGCCTGTCTCTGAGAATCGTTGAAATAAGCAGGGACCGTTACGACTGCCCTTGAAACAGTGGTTTGCAAAAACTTTTCAGCGATGTTTTTCATTTTGTTGAGAACCTTGGCCCCAATCTGGGCCGGTGAAAATTTCCCGAGGCTTGTGGATATCCATACATCGCCATTGCATGAAGGGACTGTCTTGTACGGCAAGCTCTTCAAATATTCTTGGATTTCTAAATCTTTGTATTTCCGGCCAATAAGTCTCTTGCTGGCAAAGATAGTATTTGAGGAATCAGTTACTAATAGCTTTTTGGCCTCTTCGCCCACTAACTCTGGCTCGCCAAGTCTGACAACGGATGGTGTGGTAGAGGCCCCTAATTCGTTTTTCAGCACAATAGGCTTTCCATCTCTCATAATTGAAACAACGGAATTTGTTGTGCCAAGATCAACACCAACTACGTTAAAATCCTTCACTGTGCTTTTAAAGGAATCACTGGCCATCTGGGCTTGAAATATTGGACAAATTTTTGAGCTTGCTTAATTTGGCTTTTGAGTTCATAAAAATTTTGTTCACTGAAATGTTAAAACGAATATTGAAATAAAATTCCCAGATTGTTTTATAATTGCTAAAATAAAAGTATAATCTGAGTTGTACTGTCTGTTTAGGCGTTAAGAGGACTTTGGGATATTAAAGCTCATGTTTTAGATGCTGTTTTTAAAATTAATTTTAAGGTCAAATTGTCAGATCAGAAAACAAAGCTATGTGCCAATCGAGACCTTTGCCACTGCATACGTGTATATTTTAATGCTGAAGAGAGAATATTGGTACTTCCTTCCAGCACTCATTTTACGTCTAGTCTAAACTTACAAATGACATTAGCGGAAACTAAAATCTGGTATCTTTTTATTTGCACGATGCCAATATACAGTCTAAAAAGAGAATATTTCGGCTTTTGAACATTAGCTGCAAGCTGTTATTTATTATGGCTTGCTATGAAAGCGTATTTCCACTGCTGCCTTGAAAATTTTTCAAAACATTTAAAATTTCCCACCCAAATGGGAATCACAGGATTGCTTCCCATTGTTAAGAAGATCTTGGTAAATAAGCACATCAGAAAGTACTCCAACACTAGAATTGCAATAGATGGACATGCGTGGATCCATCAGGTTATCCCTACAATTGCAACAGAGCTGTACTTTGGGAAGCCAACGGACAAGCACACCAAAATATTTATGAACAAGATAAATAACCTGCTGGATTATGGAATAACACCAGTGTTTGTGTTTGATGGGGACTTTTTGCCAAGTAAAGAAAAGACTTTTGTTGAACGGCGAGAGCAGAGAGAAAAAAACAAAAAAGCTGTGGAACTCTGTCTTCAAAAGAATGAGCTTGTAAAAGCCAGAGAGCTTATGAAAAGGTGTGTTTCTGTCAGCCCTGAAGTTCTTGTTTCGATTTTAAAAATACTAAAAATAAACAAGATAGAGTATATTATTAGCCCTTATGAGGCCGACTCACAACTGCATTTCTTGCAGCTGATTAAATATGTAGACTACATAATGACTGAGGATTCAGACCTCATAATTTATGGAGCTGATAAAATTTTGTACAAATTTTCAGGCACACACGTCGATGAGTATGATTCTAAAAATCTCCATCTATGTAAAGACGTCTTTTTTAGAGACAACATTCTGGATATTTGTATTTTGAGCGGTTGTGACTATCTTGATTCTATCAAGGGTGTGGGCCTGATCACCGCTCACAAAAAGCTTCAAGAAACAGGCGATGTAAAGGGTTTTGTTGATTACATGATTTCTCTAGGAAAAACAGTTCCAAATAACTACTTAGAGCTATTCAACAATGCCAGGCTTGCTTTTATTCATCATATTGTCTACAATCCTATAACAAAGAAAAGACAGTTTCTGAGTAATCCAGCAGTTGCTCATGACTTTTTAGGTACTTTAGAAGATTTACCATATTATTTTCAAAACAACTCATTTGATAGACATTTTTGTCCCAACGACAAACCTAAAAACACTATTTGCGAAAATAACGATGACAATGAGCTAATGTCACCTTTTAATTTGGAATCTGACATTCTGTCTCCGTACTTCTGAACATTTTCAAACTCATAACCATTTAATAAATTGACAGATAAGACATTTTATATTTACATTTCATATTTACATATTTTTCAGGAAATTAAAGCAAAAATAATTCAAATTTTTCATAGAACAGCATATCAAATCCTGCGATTCTAAATTACTTTCTCAATTCGAATTTATTTAAAAAAAGCTTATCTCACTTACTTGCATTAAAGTATTCTGTTATCTCTTCATCTGACAAAATTTTTACATCTTTTATTGAGTTGTGAACTTTCCTGATTTTTTCATAGTCAAAACTCTCATTTTTGAGCAAAGGCAAGAAAGATCTAAAAGTCTGAATATCCAAGGGAAAAGAGCCCAAAATTATCTCATAAACTCTGTAATTTTCAACTTTGGGAAACTCTAATAGCATTGCTTTGTTTAAAGAACATACAATCAGATTCCAGTCTATTTTAGACTCATCGGCCATTGCAGCAGCCCTTTCATCGGTTTCAATTTGCAGCTTGACAGCCAATGCAAATTGGTAAATGTTGAAAAAGGAAAAATCAAAATTCAAAAACTCATAAATTTCGACCTCAAAGGGCAGTATTTTGTCTAGGTCTGCATTTGGAATACTGGATATTATTTTGTCTAAGTGCCCATGAACATCTTCAAATTTGCATCCCAAGAACAAGCAGATGTTAGAGATTAAATCGGATTTACGAAAGGCATCTGAGTCTTGCAGAGATGGGTGCTTGTCAAAAAAAGGACTAAGACGATCTATCAACTGCAAAGCAGTACTAATTGGCCTTAGTGGCAGTTTCAACCGTCTCGCTTTATTTAAGACTAAGTTTTTGGCAATCATGGGCTGGAATACCAATGAAAAGCATTTTGTATTTGATTACAGCTTAATCTTATAAAGCTGCAACAAGACGTTCTAAACAAATTTTACACAAAATTGGAAGCAATGCTAGAATTTTAAGACTCAAGTTAGAGATTTTATATGAAGATTACAAAATTAGAAACTTCATCTAAAAGATCAAATTTAACACAATTTCTAAATTGGATATTTTTTAGAAGCAAACAAGTTTATTTGAATATTGAAGAATGAATAGCCTGTAAAAGACTATTCAGAGCAATTTTCCTCATGTTTTCATTGCATCGTTCAGTCAAATGCTTCTTGTAATCAATTTTTCCAACCTTTTTCAGTTCAAGCTCCTCGGCAGACATGCTGTTCTCGTCCTTCACCATTTTTATGTATTTAGCAATATTTTCAGAGATTGGTACAGTTTTTAGATCCTTGATTTTCAGGTTGTCAGCCCAGGTCCTCTTGTTTAAGTTCAGGAGCATTCTCTGCTCAAACTCATTTTTCTTAAAGGTAATGTTGAACGAGTAGTAGCTCTTGTTCAGCCCATGCACAATTGAAATAAACGAAGGCTGTTTGTAAAATCCAATGTTTGATGTGGTTATTCGAGGTTCTCCCAATGTTAGGCTCGGGATATTCCTAAAAGCATCAATTACAACCTTTCCTTTTACACTCTGGATCGGGTCAATGACCACCGCAACAGCTCTCTTGCAGATCTTCTCAAAATGTGATTGTGTTGAAATGTCGACAGAGCTTAGCCAACATCCGAATCCCGGGTGGCTGTGGTACCACCCAACAACTGTTTCATGCCTTCCAGTGGCCTTCAGAATATCCATCATCTCTGTCTGGAAAACAGGATCCACTGCTTCGACAGTTGCGCCAGTCCCAGACTGAGGCATTGCAAAGACATCTACTACTTTTATATTATATTCATCTACAAACTCTCCTAGCATTAAGCCCATCACCTCAAGAGGAATCCCTGCTCTTCCGTGCTTCATCATTTTCAAGAGAGCCAATGCACTGATAGAAATCGTCTCCGATGTATCTGGGGATGGCCCATTGCTCATGTCAAAGTTATAAAAGTTTGCATCCATGGGCTGAAATAAAATATTTTATTAATGCTAACATTTCTAAATGCACATACTTCTTAGACTATCTTTAATGATACACTTGTTGTAAGAAAGAAAAAAGTCTGCAGAAAAATACTTAGAAGAGAATAAATTTGCAGACTAGCCCAACTGTCACATCAGAACAGCATTTACAAACTTTAAATTAGACATTTTAGCTTAAAAAAGATAGTGATAGAAGAATAAGACTGCCAAACTTTACATTAAAAGTAAACCATATATATTGTTTAATAAATAACCCATAACTACTATTATGTATTACTTTAAATTAATCTCAAACTTATTTTATTTTATAAAACCTTGCCCGTTTAGAGTCTCATTCAGAGTAAGACTTTCGTAAATCACTGTATATTGTTTGTATACTGCCATACTTGTCCTTGAGCTTAGCAGAGATAATCCTAAGACGGTTGAAAATCGATGTAGGCTCAGCACCCTGGATCAGCCTTCCAATCGCATCTCTTGCTATCTTTATATTCTCTTCAGACCCAAGTAAAAACACTCTTTCATCCTGCAATATAAATTTACACCTAGAAAAATTCTCTATGCTCTCCTTTATTCGCCCGTCTCGTCCTATTATTCTTCCAATGGCACGAGACAGATGGCCGTTTTTGAGCTTCCTAACATCCTGGACTTGGAAAGAATCCGTGCATACATCTTTGAACTTCATAATTGCAATGGCATCTTCTGGCTTAAAACCGTCAACAACTGCCTGTATGTATGTGATGCTGCGCTCCAAAAATCCCAGATCCTCGGTCATGCTGCATGTCCTAACTTCAACGTGGCTGGACTTGTGATTGAATCTGATCTCTAATTTCCCAAGCTGCACCACTGGCATGTATATCTTGAGCCATTCTTGTTTCAGTCTTCTTATTTTATAACTAGGAACCAATAAAGAACGATTTTGAACGTCAATGTCTTCCATTTAAGAGTAAAAATTTACTAAAAATAAAAAGCAATTATTTTGTGAAAAATCTGAGTAATTCAAATTAAAAGTAGGCTTTCTTAAATTGTACACAATTGTTCATCGTTGGAAAATCTAAAAAAGAAGAATTAGAAAGGACAAAATGCTGTAATAACCCTGCTTTCCGATATTAAAATTAGTTCTAACAATAACTTTAATTGTTCTGTTCTTATTTACAGAATTGTCCCAGCAAATTATTGTTTCTTGTTATTCCTTCTAGAAAATTTTTCTCATAAATTCAGAAAATAGTTCATGCCCTGGAAAATGATGAATTATGTTATCCCTGGCTGATAATGATGAAAACTACATTCTGATTCCCATTTTTAAATTCTAAATTGTTTTTTCTGTAAGCTCTTGACATTTTATGCAATTTTTATCTTGCTTTAACCTTTTGTTGTTTCTAAAGCTGACTACATCTTCAATTCTCATTATCACATAATTTCAATGAAATACTTGACTAGCTGTGAAAAAATGATTGAATTAGAAACATGAGGATCTTTCACTTTTTTCTAGCTTAAAACCTCTTGGTAATGTTTGTATTTGAACTCATCAACTTTAATTTCTAAAATACAATTCAAGCACATGAATACTTATTTCATATCTCATACAGGATTGTGTTGTGCAAATAAGATCAGCACAAATAAAATTTAATTTATTTATCATTTAATGTTTTGTTTATTAAAAACAAAAATTACACAAATCTTGATCCCATGTGGAATCTTTTGTTTTTAATTTTGTTTTCTCTATGTGACAATATCGAGATTGCTACAAAAGATTTTGATAGCATCCATTTGGGTGACAAAACCCTGTATTCTTCACTGATAAAAGATGCCAATTCTGTCAAAATTTCCTTTCTTGGATCCTCGATCTATTTTTTGGATGAGGTATCTCCAAGAATCTTCGTACTTAAGGACAAAACGACATACTTTGGCAGAGGCTCTCCAGCCAAATTAAGAATAGACTTTGAGAGCAAGTTCATCGGTGTAGAGTATTTTGTTTATAGATTCATTTTTTATAACATCAAGGTTCTTTTGACTTCGATTGCACTCATGACTTTGATATTTAAAAAACACAGAATTTTTGCAAAATTTTATGAAATTTAAGTGATAAATAAAATTTGTGATTAATTAAGCTTATTTTTTAATTATGTAGGATTTGAAATACGCAAAGATACCATCAAAAACACTACTGCAAACGTATGTGGTTCACATGGATAACTAATTGTAAAAACATGTTAGAAACTAAAAATTATTTCGAAAACATTGAGAAGACAAAACTTTTGCAAATTATTTACTTAGAAATTTTACATCTTTAGCATTACTTTGTAATCCGAACCGTGCCCCTATGAAAATATGGTCGGAAGGAAAATGTATGTTTGGCAGGCCCACACACTGCTCCGCATACTCCTCCTCTATCGGAGAAAGCACGCCACTAAGATTTAAATTATCTGTAAAAAATATATAATCTATAGTGTCTCTAAATGCCGGGGTGAAGTTGGTAAACTCAAGATCTTGGTCTTTATACGAGTCATAGAATCTAATATTATGTCTGAAACCTGAATTAAAAGGAGAATAGTCAAACAGCCCGAAGTCAGTGCCATCTGTCTTTCTGTCCAAAATTAGGTTGTAAACAGCAGAGTCTCGCAGGCTGTTAAAGTCACCCATTAAAATAATAGAGGGGTTTTTATATTTCTGTTTTACTTTCTCGATTTCTTCTATGAGCAGAATTACTTGAAACAGTTTTATATCGATGTATTCTGGATTCCAATAGATATGGGCATTTACAACAATAATAGGATCTGAATCACAGCCTTCTGGAAGACTCTTCTCCACGACAGTGATAAGAGCAACATTCTCCTTCTTGGTGTTTCTGTTTAGAATGTCAGGATTGATTGAAAACCTGGAGTCAGAAATAATTTTCTGAAAAAAATTTACATGGACCGTTTCTATCAGTTTAAATTTGCCTTTTTTCCAGAATGTGGCACATCCATCGACCATCTTCTTGTCTACAGTGGCAGATGGTCTATTCTTGGGATAGAAAATGCCCTCATAATCACCTCTTATTTCCAGCTGATCCCTGTAAAAATCAAAGAAGGATGAATTTTCAATCTCTTGGAGTGCCAAAATATCAACATTGTAGGCCAGAATGTTTTGCAGAATATTCTCCCTTCTCAGGTCTGGATTAATAACCCATGAAGGCGCATATGTGCATTTAGAGGCATAGAAGTTGCACAGTATGTTGTATGTGCCCACTGTTATAATATCATCCGTGCTTTCCTTTTTAAACACAGTGTCGATCCAGGCACGGTCTGCAGGTGGGCTGTAGGAAGTGTTGTTCTCTCTGCAGAAATGTATCAGGGACCTGTCTCTGCTCAGTGAATTAAAAGGAACCACAAGCGGATTGTTGAGAAGATTGAGTATTTCTAAGTTAAAAAGACTGCCTAGCTCCATGGGAATGGTGGTGATAAAGTTGTCATTTAAATATAGCTCTTTCAGAGATACCGCCTTCCCTAGCTCTGGCGGGATGTTTCTTAATTTATTATGTGAGAGATTCAGTCTTTCCAAGCTTTTAAGCTTGTAAATGTCCTTTGGAATGCTTTCCAACTCATTGTTGTTTAGAAGAAGCTCCTTGATGGATGGAAGCAGAAAAAGCGAAGAGTTCAGGGACTTCAGCCCTTGGAAAGACAGGTCTAGCCCAACTATTCTATCATTTGATGCCCTGGGCGGGCTTGATTTTGGAGGATGCTTAGTTTTTTCGTCCATTGAAGGAATAAATTTTTGAAAGAAAATATGACTTGGGTGTAACACAAAATAAATAAAAGAAAAAAAAGGGTAATAAAGCAATTCTACTTTGGCAATACTGTTTAAAGTATGCAATCAGTGCATGAATGTGCTTATACTGTCATTATCTTATATTTTCATTGTCTATTTTGTTAAGCTTTTTACAGTTTACAAATTAAGATTAAATGAATGAAATCTGTTAACAAAAATTAAGAATGAAAGGTATTCATATCATTTTATCTCTACTGTCTTGTATTGTCCTGTTTTTCAGACAACACATTCAGCAGACTTTTTACACGATTTCATGCACTTAATCTTAATTTAATTACAAATTAGATTGGTAGAAGGAAGTTTAACAAATGACCTTTACTTGTATGTAATGATAAAGGAAATGACTAACAAAGCGATGCAATTTTATACATCAATAGAATAGACAATAAGATCGTTAACAAGATAGATAAATAGAACTTGTGAGATAGATAAATAGGCTAAAAGCCTTTATTAAGTACACCATAAATAATGTTTGTGTTACTTCAAACTCTTATCTTCAATATGACAAATCTCTTCTTTTATTGTTTGCCATGAAACTCGAGGATTTGAGAGAAAAAAGAGAATTTCTTCTACTAAAGCAGAAATTGCTCATAGAGAGGCTCGAAGAGTATATAAAATGCACATCGCAAACTGTAGAAAGCTGCCTCCATCAGATGAAAACATTTGAGGTCTTCGACTTTAACATAAAAGATCTTTTGATTGCAAAATTTACAACCTTTCTTGAAAAGAATAAGGCTGATGCTTGCTCATTGATTGGAAAGCTTATAGATCCCACTGAAACCAGAACAGAGTTTGCTGAAAAAGATGGAGCTTTGGACATTGTTGAAGATCTTATAAGGAAATCTGTTATCATGAACTGCTTTATACAAACACAGAAGAAATCAGGCATGAAAGAGTGTGCTAACAAGACGGTTTCTGTTGAAAATAACCAAGTAACTGGTATTGATGGCGCTGCAAATAAGTGTAGCAGTCCTAAACATAGGTATTTTTATATTATTCTGTATTCTGGAGAGATTTTGGATGATGTTCCTGATATTGAGTCTTCAGAGCTTCCAATGATTAACAAACTCAAGCTTTTGCAGAAAGAAAATATTTTACATGACAAGCCCTGTAAAAAGACAAGCTTGCTGCCAAAGCTCAACAAAGAAGACCCTATTCTGGAGAATATGTTTCTAAGACCTTTGAAATATAAGGTCTATGAGAACCAGCTGAGAAAGATGATTCTGGTTGAAAAGACCAAGCTAGTTTTAGATATTTGCACTAAAATAAAAGATTGGCAGATTCAAGATCTTTTAAGCTTAACTTCTCCGTGCTATCTCAGTGAGAAAAAATATATTGATGTTTTAAGCTTAGAAGATAATATTCTTATAGACTATATTGTATTGTATCTTGAACAAAAGAATCTGAACAATCAGAAACATTCGGATTTCGAAGATTTATTCTATGCTTACGACATCCCTGATCTGCATTTTGAGATAAACTCTATGTTTTCAAGTGCTTTTAGCCAAGTTTCAATCGAAAGAATTCCTATGATCCTAAATTATATTTTTAATGTCTCACCTGGATACTCTAAAATAATAGATTTGAAAGGCTATGAAGATTCTAAGTATTCTTATTTGTTATCTTGGACTGAAAAATGCAAATATTAAATTCTGTATAAAAAATATTTTTACTATTTGCCAAATTAAGTAATTTGTTTTACGAAAAGTATTCATTTCACATTAAACTTAACTTATTGTCCTTTCTTTTCTCATTGAAAACTTAAAATTTTTTAGGATATAAATTTTTACCCATTCATGGCTAAGCTTACGGATTCTGAATTCAAAGTTTCAAAAATTTTAAGAAATGTTCTTGCTGAAGCAATCCAGAGAGAGCCAGACTTGAGCCGTCATCTAGAAGAGATAACCCTTTCTCCATATATTTTCAACGACAATCTCCCAAAGATTATGGTTGTGACCTTACCGCTGGAGCTTCTTATACATTCAAAGCTCCAGTACGGCGAAATAATGTCAGCACTAAAGAAGGAATTTTCTAATTACATTCTTCTTACCAGAAGGACTGGTGAAGTTCCATCTTCAAAGGTTTTTACACCAATCAAGCCAAGAGAAGAGCTTATACAGGATCTTGTTTTTCCAGCCCTTATCTCCGCCAGGACTAATGAGGTCGAGAGTAGAGACGATATGACCCAAGTTGTTTACTTGGACAGCAAAAACCAGTGCTGGTCAAAGCCCGAGCTCTCCTCTATTGAGAATCTTCTTTCCAATGTCTTTGAGCAAAATTTTAGAGTTAGAATATTCGGAGCCGAAATTTAATTGACTAAATTATTATTGAGATTCTGTTTGTAAAGGTATTTTTATATTTTACCGCCCATAAAGGCAATTTTATATTAGTTTTCTCGAGCTTTGTGCGATTATATGAAGCTTTGGCTTTTAATAGTTGAAGAACTAAATTTTATATGGCTACAAGAGATTTTAAACAATGACTATTTTGATTTGTGTATGTAATGAAATAATAGCTTCTCTTGTAGTTAAATGCGAGAAAAACATAATTTTAGAAAAAAAGCATAGCCTCACGTATGGTTTAATATTAAACACTATGTAAGATTTCAGTAACCTCAGAATACACAACCTTTATTTTTTAAGCAACTTTTTTTGGACTTTTCTGCTAAATCAGAAGAAAGATCTAAATACACCAAAATGTCTGTGAAAATATCGAGCTTTAGATTCAAAATTTTCTCATTCTGAATATCAACTTCCAAAGACTCAAAAATTCTGAAAATGTCCAACGTTCTTGACTTTATAATATTAAATAATGCCAAAATCTCTACCAAAGTTGATTTGAACAAAGGTTCCATGCAATCATATTCTATTTGATAATCATTTAGAGTACAATGCATGTGAGAAGTTATCCTGTCCAGGTTTTCTTTAATCGCAGGCTGTAAATTCAAATTGAGAGTGAAATATGTCTTTGTTCCCGTTTTGAGGGATGAATCTGGGCTTTTACTGTTCTCATCAACTATGAGCAAATCTAACAGAAAATTAATGTATTCAAAAATGTTTTGTATTTTGTTGTACAGATGAGAGATGTTTTCATTGTGCTCTGACCGCAAAAATTGCTTAAGCTTGATCTTAAAATGATCAAATACAATATTATAACTTACGTAATCATCACTAGGGTTTTGGAATACAATGTCGTTCAAAAAAAGATTCTGCATGCAAGAAAACTTAAAATTACCAATGAACATTTTTCTATAGACTAAATCTAGCGAGTTAGGAATTAAATTATCACTTTTTGGCATTTGATTCCTAATTCTACGAGAAAACTCCAACAAAAAGCTTCTTATCTCATCTTTTGTATAGTCCGTATCTTTCAAGAACCTCAAAATCTCTAATCTTTTTTCATTCATTAGCTTGCAATAATTAGGCCTTGGGCCTTCTTTCTTTGTAATGCATTCACATCTTGCATCTTTATTTTCCTTGTTAGGTATATCTAAGTCTATTTCAGATATTTTATCGAGTTCATTTTTTTTATTTTCTGGAGCTAAAACATCAGAAGATCTTTGAGAAGCTCTGGAAAGATCAATTAAGACTGCCCAATATAAATTAAAGCTGAGAATCATGGGCAAGTATCTAAATATTTGAGTTGTCCAAAAATTTGACCATTTATTTTAGTTAAGAATAAAAATTTAATTTGAAGCAAAAGATAAGAATTGAACCACTCAAAAGCTCTAATTTTATAAATTTTTCATTCTGAACCTAAGAAAAACATGCCTTTGCTAAAACATCTTTAGTCTAGAAACTAGATGAAAAAAGCACTGCTTCTTCTGCAAAATATACGTTCTCAGGAAAAAGGCATTTAAAAATGTACAAAAAATGCCAAATTTTTATTAAGAGTAAAAATCAAAAGGTTTTATTCACTACGCACAATAAATTTGCACAGTGTGTCATAAAATTTGCCATAGTCAATTTTTTCTGTGTTCAAAACACCTTGTTGGCTAGGATTTACATAATGCAGCAAGATTCGTTCCTGGCTCCTTCCTTCCACCGTTTCCTTGTACTGCGGAGCAGGGACTCTGTTAAGCAAAGAAAGGCTGTACTCTTTCGACTCTTCTATTATAGTCTTAAAAAAGGCATATTCTGGCTTCTCGTGAAGACCCTCTTTAATCCAATCTCCAACATACTTTCCGTGCCATAGCAGCACATTGTGGAAGCTATCAAGAACAAGAATGCATTCAGGATTCAGGCTGCTTGTGTCTAACTCTACAGGCTGAATATCGCCCTGATAATGAAAAGAGATTAATGATGGCTTGATCATCTTTATTGCATCTTCAGTGATAAGCTTGTATAATAGGATCCTAAAATATGAACTCTCGTCCACAGAAATGCCATCCTGCTGGACCAGCAGACTTCTTCTGAAGAAAAACATAAAGTTGGGAAAATACGACATTGAGTCGGGAAGCGATACACTGTTTGGTGTGTCCTTCAAAAACGAACCGTATTTCTTAGTAAACCTTATCAGAGTTTTATCTATAGCATTTTCAAAGTCATAGACATTCTGGAAATTCTTCATCAGAAAAGCTCTGGCTTGGAATACACAAGCAGCTTCCTGATCAAAGCTATGTGCCATTCTCGACTTGTCATCACTGAACATTCTACTGAAAGACGTAACCTTGGTGATAATCTTTTTGTCACTTCGCTGGTATTGCGTAATTATTTGGACATATCCAAAATCTCCATTTTTGGCATTGCCGTTGTTTTCAAACAAAATAGAAATATTTGTCTTAGGCAGCATGGATCCCATCTTCCAGCCTGTCCCAAAAGATCTACCTTCGCCCAGAACGCCCTTCACGACTAAATTAGAAGATGTCTTGATCTGCATTTTGACGTTGAACCCCATCAGAAGCACGTTTTCCTCGTTCTGCTCGAAAATTTTGTCCAAGGACTTGATTTTGACATCTTCATCGAAGTCCTGTGCCATGATCAAAGTTCCACCAGTCATTGAAATTATTGGCTTCAGTTGCTCTATCCCAATATCAGCAATTGTCTCAGCTATGAGGTCAACACTGTGACCGCATGCGTTCAAACGCTCACCAAGCGATTTATAGTGTCCACCAGCCGCAGCCAGATCTAAACTTTCCGAGTTGTTTCCCAAAACTTCGAGCATGCTTACTTTTCCCGGGCCAAAAGTGCATGGTCCCTGCGTAAAAAGCATGTATTTAACACATGCTTCACTGAATGATCCTTCCAAAATTGAAATGGCAAGAGAAAGCGCAGAACCCGTGCATCTTATCGGATTATATCCATGAAGAATTGGAAATGGGTCTTGCTCCAGATGCTCTATAATATAAAAAAGCTCGTCTAATCTTTCATTTTTCTTTACCAAAAAGTTTCGAATGTCGTTTAAGTTAAATTGGTTGAAAACATCTTTAGTATAGGCTACTCTTCCAGAGAACTGGTAAATGCTCTTCATTTCTTCGTCTGCAAAAGAGATTAATTCAATATTGGAACCAAAAAGCATTATGCCCACTAGACTCTCATCAGGCAGCAATTCCAAGGTCCTTCTGACACCTGACTTCATTAATTCATGCCTCTCTTGGTCGTAAGTGCAAATATCGATTATTATGAAGAAAACTGGTGAAAAAGGTGTTGTTTTCGACAGAACATATTCTATTGTCGAATTTTCATCTCTAAGCTCGGATGGTATATTCTGTGCAGAAAAGTCTCTCATGTGCTGAGGAAGAGTATTTCTTCTATTACAGAAAGTGCATGACCATGATTTCGATCCGTAGTCAACAATAGACTGTTGGCACAGAATCGACTGGCAGCCTTGGCATGGCACAGGCTCATATGGGAGTGACAGACATGCTTGATGAATATTGTACAGGCATGCGATAGGTACTACTTCATTTTTGCTCAGTGTTGTCGGCCATATGTTCCAGGTGAGCCTAACCCCGTCAATGTCTTCTATTGCTTTGATTGTTTGCTCCATTTGGGGATAAAAATTGCATTTTGTTTAATAATCTCAGATTTTGTTGGGAAATTTAAACAAATTTTGTAAATAAAGACTTAAGCACTTTTATTAGGAAGTAGATTGAGTTGCGTATGATATTTTAGAATTGTTCAAGAATTTGTAAGATTGATCTTTTATTTCCCAACAAAATTAATTGGCAGCCAGTAGAGGCATAAAACATTTGACTGTAAAAAAAGTCTTGTTGAGGCTGGGATATCCTGTCTTGTAGCAGAAAATTTGAGTTTTGATTTGCACACTACACCTAGGCAATATTTTGGTAAAAAATCATACAAAGTTCTGATGTTCTATGAAGATTAATTTTGGGTTTTAAACAAACCATATTGCAATTTATCTTTGTTTTAAAGTTGTAAAATACTTTATTGAATATTTCCAAACGAATTTGCAGACATTTTAAAATTAGCGTAACTTCAAGATTAAAATTAATGTGGGACAAATCCAGATTATAAGGACCACAATGGATCAGCAGAGCCTTCTGATATGAAATTAGAAGACATAAAGTTAAAAATACGCTCAAAAATCAATTGCACTTGAAACAAAATATATTTATATTATTTAGTTTCAGAATTAGATACAACTTAAATATCAAAGCCTCTTTGTCGAGATGGCTGATAACAGCGGCAAAAAGAAGCGTCGTTTTCAGATTAAATGGTGGTGGGATTCAGATGATGAAAGGATGGCAGCTCAAGATCCAGAATATGCAAAAGGATTGGAAAAAACAGACAAAATAATAGAAGAAAATGATGTTGAGAAAGATAAAATACAAGATGTAAAGAAGGAGGTAATGAACGAGATCCAGGAAAATAAAGATGCAAATATGGCAGACCAGCAAAGGAATAACCAAAATACAGCAAATGGCAAAAAAGATGACAGTAATGCAAATATTGCAGACCAGCAAAAGCATGATGAAACTAATAGAAAAGACGATTCTGGCGGATGGTTTGGTTGGGGTAAGCAGCAAAAAGATGCAGACACAAAAGATCAGCAGAAGAACGGCGAAAATATAACAAATGGCAAAAAAGATGATAGTAATGCAAATACGGCATACCAGCAAAAAGATTCAAATGCAACAGATCAGCAAACGAATGACAAAAAAGATGCCAGCAAAGCAACTACAGTAAATCAGCAAAAGAATGGTGAAAATATTGCAAATAAGAAAAATGGCGACAGCATAGCAACTACAGCAGACCAGCAAAAGCATGATGAAACTAATAGAAAAGAAGAGTCTGGCGGATGGTTTGGTTGGGGTAAGCAGCAAAAAGATGTAAATGCAAGAGATCAGCAAAAAAATGGAGAAAATACAACAAATGGCAAAAAAGATGGCAGTAATGCAAATGATGCTCGGAATCTGAAATCAGATGAAAAGAAAAACAAAGATGTTAGTTCTACTGATCAAGCAAAGTCCCAGTTGACAAGTGAAAAGGAAAATTCTCAAACAAAACAAGATAGTTTAAAGACAAAACCTAGCAATGACAGTTATGCTGATAAAAATAAGAATACAAACGTAGAGAAAGACATCTCTAAAGGAAATATGAGAGAAGAAAAGGCACAGGAATCAAAGAGTTTGCAGAAAGATGATCAAGGCAAAATATCAAATGGAGGCGACAAAAACAAATCCAGTGAAAATACCAAGAAAGATGAAGCAAATCAACATAATGGAAAGAATGGAGATTCTAAACAGCCGACAGGGTCAAGCTTGAATTCATCTGAAGAACATAAAAAGAGTCAAAATGAGAATCCGCCTGGCACACAAAATTCGGGGAAGGACTCTGAAGATAAAAAGAATGCACAAACAAACACTAAAAAGACAGTCAATGAAGACACTGAAGATAAAGATTTGATGTGTAAATCCTGCTATAAAATACTAAGACTCTGTGCACTTTGCAATATAATCTTTATTGGATTCCTTCTGCTTGCAACAGAAGTTATATGGGATTGCAGCGTGACATTCAACCAGATCACACTCTTTTCTACTATAATTATTGGAATCATACCTCTCATTTTGCTGATAGGCAAAAAGAACATAATTTCTGAGATTATTGGGTACTTATCGGTGCTAGTGGTGATTGCTCTGCTGATTTACCTGTTTCTAAACAGAGTCAAAGTATATCCCTATTTTATTTCAATCAACGATGAGGACCCGGAAAGATTGATGGACATTCAGAACCAACCTTGGAGCCAAAGATGGGATAGCATCAAGCAGATTCTTGAAAAAAGGGATATCTTTCTCGAAAGATGGGCTGCAAATAGCAAGAAGCCGGGTGTGAAGCTGTTCCTTTTAAAGCATCCTTTAATATACAGTCAAAGCGAAGCATTTACATTTGACAAAGAAAGGTTTAAGAGACAGATAGAAAATGAAACAGAAATGTCGCAAAAGCTGGAAAACAAGGCTGTGATAATAAGTCCAATAATCAGGTTTAACTGGTCGATAGAAAAGTCTTCAGAAGTCCTACAAATACTCGGATCAACCAAGTTCAGCAAGCTAGGTACCAATTATATTCTTATAATAGGAATATTTTCAAATACCACAGACCTTACAAGCAAGTTCAGAATGGGTATCGAAGAGATTGATAAATACAGCATTCCAGAAGTAAATAGTTATGAGCCCACTATCGAGAGCAGTCCAAAGTTGTGATCTACTGAGAAGATTAGAGTCTTTTTAGTGCGCTTCGTAAAGTATAATTTAACTCATAGAAAATAAATTTAAAAATTTTTCATATAAAAGCAGCCCATGAGTTTAGCAGACGAATTGAGCAAGAAGCTTGAAGGTGGGAAGTTTAGGCTTCTGAATGAAAAGATGTATAAAAACAAAGATCTCACTGAAGAAGAGTTTACAAAATATCACACATATTACTCAAACCAAGTTAAAAAGTGGCCTGTCGATCCAAAGACTGTTATTATTTCTAAAATAGAATCCAATCTGGGAAAGGACTGCAAAATAGCTGATTTGGGCTGTGGAGATGGGCTGATATCCAAGAAGTTTCCCAACGTCAAGTCTTTTGACAAATATCCTGTAAGCAAAAAGATTATCAAGTCCAATTTAACATCTGTGGAAGCCGAGGACAAAGAGTTTGATGTTGCTGTCTGCTGTCTCAGCATGATGATGACCTGCATTACTAAAGTTGTTAAAGAGACAAACAGAATACTGAAGAAAGATGGGCAATTTTACATTGCAGAGGTCACGAGCAGAATTAGAAGCATCAGGAAATTTATTAGTGATTTCGAAAAGCTTGGGTTCAAGCTAAAGGAGGTAGACACTAAAAATACCCACTTTACCATGCTCATTTTTACAAAAATAGAGGATGTCAGCGAGCATTCTAAGCTTCCCACAATCAGCCTCAATCCTTGCTTGTACAAGAAGAGATGAAATTGATGGTATTTTCAATAAAATTTTTAAGAGCATTCGAAATTTGTGTTCAGTTAGACATTTTAGATTGTCAGAGATATGTCTAGCACAGCTTATCTTTCAATTTTGATCTTTTTGCAGCAAAATATTCTTATAACATTCTTTTAAATTCTGATATATTCAAAGTAAAAGGTTTAACATTTACGTTAATTTTACTAAAAATAAAAATAATTATTACAGCTATGAAATCTGTAATCACAAATATAAGCCAAGTGAAATCTTTAAACACAAATACAAGCCAAGTGAAAACTAAAAAAGGATATTTTATTAAATTAATGTGTTTCTCTTGCAACTAATATTCTATCTATGAATCATACAAGCAAAATAGCATTGACACATCCGTCATTTTCAGGATTATTCGTAATTTGAGCATACTTTCCCCACACTACTTGTCCGCTACCATCAACTATTCCCAATTCACTGACATTGACCTCAATAATGGTGCCTTTAGTAAGAACCCCAAGCCCAGTGAAAAGATCAGAATGAGGATTCTTTTTAATAGAAAGAATGGGGAGATTAAAGGTTGTCTTGAGCTCAGGATGTGAGACATGAGCCCTGGTGATTCTCATGCTCATTGGACGAATGAATCTCTCAAATTTAGGGGCCTTCCTGGTAAAATCCTGTCCAACAAAGCATGGTCTGTTGACCATCCTCTTCCAGTGCTTGTTCTTCCTTTTGCCCGAGGAAACAACACCAAACACATCAGCCTCGCTGAGACCTTCGACCTTTGCAATAGGAACCGTGTACTTGGCTGCTTTTTCTTTTCTTTTTTGCTTTATTTTTGTGCTCAGCTCCTTAGCCTGCTCATTGATACCCCTGTCAAGCAGGAATGCAGGAAGAGCCTCAGTCTCGGTCTTAGCTAGCACTTTGGCTCTCTTGGCCTCTGTAATTTTAACATTCTTTTTCAGTTGTATCTTCTCGGCTAGGCACTTCTTGTGGAAAAGCTTAGCTTTCATGCCGGTCAGTGTTGTGACCTTTTTGTGAATGAGCTTAGACTCTCTGGCCTGCTTTTTCGCCTTTCTAACCTCAAAATCAAGTGGTCTTCCAAATTTCTTTATTGATTCTTCTACATACTCATTCTGTGGCATTTTGGGAGTAAGCAAAATTTTAAATTCTAAAATTTTTAAATAAAGCGTAACCAGCATCCCTTTGTCAATTGCGCATCCAAAATGTCTTTGCAACATTCCAAAGCTTTTATTAATCATTCTACTAATCATCTTTATAGATATTTTTACTTTATTTCAACATTTAAAAAAACTAACAAAATAGCCTATAAAACGTAAATTAGAGATTTACTCATCTGGATCATTGATTCCAGCAGGCGTAATTGCGAATACTGCCTCTAAATCAGGCAATAAGGGAGAATCGTATATCTTGCAGATTCGTGTTGTCCCTCGCCCTTTTCTCAGGTAAAGCCTAGTTGTGGATGCATGAGCAATGATATTTCCGCCAATTGGCTTCTTGGGATCAGCATTGAACATGGCTGCTGCCCCGTCCACCGTTGCAACCACCTGGTTAGTAATGACAACAGCCACCCCGTAGGTTTCAGCAAGATTTGTTAGGCTTCTTAGAAACCTAGCCAGATGGATCTGTCGAGCTCCCAGCTCTCCTCTGCCATTGTAATCTGTCCTGTATAGTGCAGTAGCCGAATCTACTATCAAAACTGCATATTTGCTCTCTGACATCATGGCTGACGCATGAATCAGTAAATTATTCTGATGGTCAGAGTTGTAAGCTCTTGCGTAGCTTATATTCTCCATGACGGTATCAGGATCCAGTCCCAGCCTTTCGGCTATAGGAATCAATCTTTCGGTCCTGAAAGTTCCTTCAGTGTCTATATAAAGGCACTTTCCGCCGCCACCGCCATTCTCAACTGGGAGCTGGCAAGTTACAGCAATAGTATGGCATAGCTGCGTCTTTCCGGTTCTAAATTCACCAAATATCTCGGTGATGCTGCCGCTTTCGAATCCACCATTCAAGAGCTTGTCTAGCTCATTGCTTCCAGTACTAATATAACATACCTCTACTCTCTTGGCATGGTATTCTGTTGCGGAAGTAAAGCCCATTGGAACGAGCTTGGCTGACTCTTTAATCAGCTTGTCGACCTTTACGTCGCTAAATCCTTTAATTTCCAAAAGCTCTTTCCTTGGAGCAAATGCCAGGCTTTGAACAGTGTTGTAGCCAGCTTCAACAAGCTTAGCAACATCACTTGCATTTACTCCCACAGTCTTCAGCTCCTCAATAGAGATATATGAAGCCTTCTCCTCCATTTGCATGCTAACTTCTGCGGCCATTGGGCCTTGAAAATTTAAGTTTCTTACATTTCCATTATTCTAGAGATTATTTGATTTTTTAAAATTTGTTAAATTGCATAAATTAAAGATAAGGCTAAAATTTCTGACGTTTGAGACACAATTTTTAAGCTTAAAAGACATTATAAGCTAGTGTTTGTGTTTAGCATGGGCAATTACTCGCAATCACATATACATTCAATGTTCTGCATTAGTTTTATACAAAAACATTCAACTTCAGAGGTTGTGAAGCAAACATTATTTTAGATTAACCTATTTTTTCAGATGATTTAATATCTGCTAGTGTTTATTCCGCTGTACAGTGCTTATACAACTCAAAAACAGTGCAAAAACTTCTTAAGATTATATTGCAGTCTTTAAGACTCTTTTTCTGCTTTTTAAACCTACAATTAAAGTTAATACTTTGAAAAACGTGTTTAAAAAATAATTTATATCCGCATAAGTTTCTAGATCAATCAAACTGTTTAATATGTGCATTAAAAGAATATTCAGGCTATTTTGGAGGAATCAAATATCACATCAGCCATAGATAAAATAACGACACAGGTAAAAGACTAACATGAGAACTCAATGAAGAATAGTTTCATTAGCATAAAATCTCAGACATGCTAGAATTTCATTTGACCTCGCATAAATTAACAAGAGGCTCTGCTTCGCTCTTTACATGTAATATCCAGGCTTAGAAATATTAATTCCGAGGTCCTTAAGGGCTTTCTCTAGGTCTTGCACTTGAAGAGTAACTTTCTTCTCCTTCATGAATCTCTTGTCTTTCTGTGCAGCCTTTGTGTACATTTTGTGGTATTGGAATGCACCAACAGCTACATCTGTTAGAAACTTATGCGACAACAGTGAAATAGACTTCTTGACATTTTCGTCCAATGTACTAGCTCCACATTTTTCCATGTAGTATTCAAGAACTGTGTCGGGAATGGCTGGTGTGTAAGAGTCCAGCTTCTCTTTTAATTCGTTAAACTCATTGTTTTCCATTATGGACGAGAAATTCAAAAAATTTCAGCAAATAATTTTCATGAGTCATTCTACAATTCAAAGCTTTTATGCTGTTTCAGAGCTTTGCACATCAACTCAGGTGCTTCTTTTTAATTTGCATAATTTTATGAAAAGAATATTTTTAGGATGAATTGAAAAACAAAAGTTGATAGCTGGTTTAAGAGATAGTTTATTTTAGAGCTGCTGAGATCTCAAAGATTGCACAAATTCCTTGTAAAAAAATCTTTTCACCCCTTTTGTTAAGTCTTTTTCTACAAAATTGTTGATTTTCTCTGAAATAAAGGACTGTGGCCTGTTATTCATGAGAGATGAGATAAGTCTAAGCTCATCATCAGTCATAGAAAAATCTTCCAACAGAAATTTCAGGAACCTGAAACGCTCTTTGAAGTCCAGCAGCCCAAAATCGGACTGGTGGTGAAATCTCCTCATAAAAGCTGGATCAAACTCATCTATTCTATTTGTAGCAGTAAACACAAACACTGGCAAGTACTCCTTGGTGCACGCAACACCTATTTTGGTCAGAAGCTCGGATTTAACAAGGTTCTCTGAGACTTGCCCAGATCCTGAGTATGAACTAGCCCTTTTATTGAAAAAAATATCTCCTTCATCAAAAAACAATATGCAAGCCTTCCATTTTTTATCTTTAACCATATCTCTGGCTTCTGCAAATAGTTTTTTGACATTGCCTTCAGATTCGCCTACATACTTTCCATTGATATCAGCAGCTTGAACTTCACAAAACCATATTCTTGATGGCTGTTTTTTTATATACTGATCTAGCTTACTTGCATCGTCCAGGGTTTTCAATTCCTTGTATTCGGGATCTTTATCTTCTTCAAGTTTCTCTTTTTTTAAATCGTAATCTAGCTTTTTTGCTATCGCCTGAACAAAGAATGTTTTTCCAGTGCCTGGCGGCCCAAACAGTGCATAATTCATCTTTGTATAAATTGAATATTCTTCTAGCTCTTCCTTGGTCTTCCCTTCACTGATACCTCTGATGCACTTCATACATGCATTATGCCACTCCTTAAACAGGTCTTCTTTGCCAAAATATTCCCTAGCTGTCAAGGCTTTGCCACTCTTAAAATCGAATTTGCCTCTGCTCACACTTTCGGGATCCTGTTCTGAGGACATTTTATCAAAAAAACTACCAGCTTTATCGGAATCAGGCCACAAATGTTTTGGAATGTCCAAGCCTAGCAGTAAGGCCAAACACAATATTAATACTATGAAGCCTAGTACAGATCTGACACACCCAAAAAATGATCCAGAATTAGCCGTAGGCATGTTATTCTCTGTTTTTTTATCATATCTTGAGCTTATTAGCGCCACTAATATGTCTATGGAGGCTTTTTCATCATCTAATATTTTTTCAGCATTATGTCTCTTCAAAGCAGCTTCAATCAGGCTTTTGTCCAACTTTGGATCTTTTATATCTAGCTTAGTTGATGCAGCATTTGATTTTTTCTTAATCTCTACATTCTTGTTGTCCATTCTGGGCAAAATTTTAAAATTTTTACCATACAAAAATCTCCTTAAAAAATACAAAATTCGAATTTAGATCAATGTAAGAGCTTGAGACAATAATAAGCTGCAAGCTAATATAACTCAACATTGTGCATGTAAGCAGATAGTTTTATGAAAACATTTTTATAAGAAAAATTTATAAAATCTCAATTTTAAATTTTTAAAAACAAAATCCTCTTTTTTAAAATATCTAAAAATTAGCTCTCAAAAAAAATGAAGATTGCTTAGCACTCATCTTTAGTTGAGAGCAGATTTTAAATGGTTTAATTCTCAAGATACAACTAACTAGATGCTTTATAGTGGCTAGTTTAAAGAAAACTTGCGCTTTGTCTTGTTCTGGATCAAAAGTTAATATTACATCCTAAAAAAATAAGCAAATTTTAGTATTTTTTATTATAAATTTTATTATAAATAAAATAACCCTGCTGAAATATGCTCAGGACAGAACAGCCAATGCCAATTTAGTTAAATCAAAAATTGTACTTAAAAATCCTGTAATACAGCTCTAAAGCCTGATCTAATTGATACACTCTTTCATAAAAAGGCGATTGGGACATTTTCCTGATAGACTGTTCGACGGATACCGGTGTCTTGGACATTGTCAGGAGGTTAATTATGTTGAACCTGCTGTTAGTGATAATCTTGTTGTTTCTATTGAATTTTAAATAGCGGAATATCCCAACGTACTTGTCGTAGTCCTTAGGATTAAATTTTAATATCTCCATCATCTGCTCCATTTTATCCTGGAAAGTTGAATGCAAAAAGACTCTTTTGGCTTGCTTGGAATTATTTGTTATCTCTGTTGTGCACAAATTGAAAAAAACCGATGCCTTCTCTTTTATCTTTTGGCTGCCTATTTCATTTGGAAATTTGTTTTCGCCATTTTGCACAATAGGAAATCCAAGAAAGAGAAGGAGTGAAATTGCACAGAGATCGCCGTTGTAGCAGCTATAATGCAGAGGCGTGTTTCCATTGAAATTCTGATCATCTCTAAAATCAAACCTGCTCAAAATCAAAAAAAGATTCTCTTCACTCTGAACAATAAAGCTTAAGCGGCTCAGAACTCCAGCTTCCGGGATCATCTCCAGAACATCTTTGATTTGATTTCTCTTTTTGTTCATACACGCAAAGTCAAGAACAAAAACAGGAAGTGGCTCAAAGGAATCGGCCAGATGTATGCTTCTGTATTTATGGAGCAAGGAGTACTGCCTATACGGAATGAAATCCATGTAAGATGTTTTTTCTAGCTTGAAATTGGAGAATGCAGATATTATGTGTGGAGTCAGTCCATTCCATCCAATGTTATACTTGATTTTTTGTGATTTAAAAATATTCAAAATGTGATCAGAGCAGGTGCATGCCAGAATAAAATAAGATGGCCACTTTGGAGAGCCAAAAATGCTCTGGTTTATATTTACAAGCCTATTGGAAACGAAGTATTGGACTATTTCTCGGTTTCCGTTTATCATTGCCAGCAAAAAGACTTCATTTGCCTGCCGTGTCAGGCAGGGGCTTACGTTGCTGTTGAAAACGTATTTTCTTCGGCAAAGAACCGCTTTCTTCATTTTATAGCATTCAAATGCCCAATCCACGCTGTAATTTGCTACCAAATATGTGTTTGGCTCAGAGTAAGCAGAATCTACGACACCATTTCTATAATAAACAGAATGAAGGCCATGAAGGTTGAGAAGAACATTTATCTGTTCCAAACTGTTTCTGTCATACAGAATGTATTCAGAGTAGGACAGTTTATCTTTAAAAACTGTTCTAATTCTAGAATCATCCATTGGGGTCCTTGTAATGTTAAGTTATTCTGCTGGAGCAAATGAAAGCTGTAAGACTGAAATAAATCAAAACATTCTGGTGCAGAGTGTTTCAAATTTATGTTAGATCAATCTGCTCCAAGATTTTCTTCAATGACGAAAGAATATCCTGATGAATACTAAATTAAAGCTTTTCATGAGCATTTTATTTTATTTTATACTTTTGTCTACAAACAGAAGGAAAAAAGAACAGGATAAATATTTGTTTTAAATATGATAACAAACAAAATATAATGGGTAAAGGAGAGTTTACTGATATTATTGACTATCTAAAAATCTCTGAATGCTTTGATATTAAGAAAATATCAATTTTAGATCAGGCAGAGCAGTTTTTCAAGTACATTTGCGAAAAATCGCGATCAGCTAAAAATGTATTGCTATCCTGTCTGACAATCGATGAAAAAGGTAGAGGCAGAGATCTCTTGCAAATTTTAGAGCAGAGAATCAAAAGAAAGCAGAACACTCGCATTTTTTTGGATAAGTCTAGATCCATGAGAAACAGAAGCTTTATAAAAGAGCTAAAAGAAAGAAACTTGTTTAATTCTGTCAAATTCATAGATAAGACAAGTTTAACGATTCTACCGCATATTTTGAACGAGGCCATAAGCGTCTACCATGACAAAATTTATATCTTTGATCATGAAGTTTGCCTAAGCGGTGCTAATCTCGGCAAGGTATACTTTTCAAATCGAATAGACAGATACTGGATTATAAAAGACAAAAAGTTTGCTGAATCTATGGCCAAAAAAATATTTTCACAAAAAATAGCTCTGACCGCTAACAATAGCCTGAAAATATGTGACAAGTTTAATCTTCAGAAACTTACGGGCTTAGAAGCAAGAAGCAAAAGCATTGATGTCTGTCCTCCAAAGACAAAGATTTTCTGTTTTTCCGAAACGCACGAAAACAAGATCTTCAAGATTTTACTCAAAGCAAATCACAAAGAAATTTTTTTGAGTACTCCTTACATTAACTTTCCATCACACCACATAAAACTGCTGCAGAAGCACGATTTGAGCATTTTTGTATCTGCTCCAGAAAATAGGAGCTTTCAGAATTTTGGCTATTTTGGAAAAATCATCAATCAGATTTACACCTACAGCACCCTAAAAACCCAAGAATATCTGCCTAAAGCAAAAATACATGAGTTTAGCAGACCAGGGCATTCCTTTCATACAAAAGGTATTTGGATATTCAACGAAGACTACGCAGTATCTGTCATTGGTTCATCAAACTATAATTGCAGAAGTAACAAAGTTGATAAAGAGATCAGCTGGGTTGCTGTTACCAATGACCAAATTCTGATTGCAAAATGGCGAAATGAGATTAGAAATCTTTACAGAGATTCTTGCTTGAAGCCCATTTCTGAATTTAGAACTAGAAAAGTCCACTTGATTGCCATAATTTTGTTTTTTATTTTCAATAAATACATTTAAAAAGATGTTTTTAGTGGCCAAATCTAGTAAAAATCTGTAAAATTTTTTGACTAAAAACAAAAACAGGTCTGAAAACTCTTATACCACTTGTTATTCTGTAAATTAATAAAAAAGCAAAGTATCTCATTTTGTAGATAAATCTTTTGCTAAAAATTGCAAATTATTACAATTTTGCAATAACATTAAATTATAGCATGTGCTTTATGTTAATGATGCATTTCAGGAAAAAGAACAAATTTTTACGAATAAAAGTTTTTAGAAACAAAAAATAATATTGATAATTTTTATTGATGACTTCGCCAGCTGTTACAATTTGTAGTCTGTATTGACAGACTTGCTCAAAATGTCAGGGTCAATTTCAACGCAATGGTTCATATAAACCTTTTTAACACAAAAAAGCTCATAAAACAAAACATATTTCGGTGATTTCTTAAAAAGCTCATCATTTGGATGAATAAAGCATTCAATATCGCCAAAAATTGTTTTGTAGCATTTATTGTCGCGCTTGGCGACATTCATAAAAAACCCACTACAAAAAGCCCTTTCAATCTCCAGGTTGACATCTTTTTGCGGTGGAAAAATGCTTAAAAGCTGTGACTTTACCTTCTTTATCTGATGCATCGTCTTAAAATTCAGAAAATTCTTTTTTAAGAAAAAAGAAGAGAATTTTGAAGACGACCACAGGTTGTAAATGTTCAGGAAAGTATAAAAATCACCCTTAGGATGGCTAAATGCCGATTTGACCATCTTATATGCTTTATAATCACGATTATTGCTTTTTATATCAAGAAATACAGTCTGATAGTCTAAAAATGCTGCAACGGTAGAAACAGAGTTAAGGCACCCTATTTTACTAGCCACTAGCAAGCTCATCCCAATCTCGGGATCAAGAGGCAGTTTTGCTATTGTTCTCCCAAGTCTAGTAATCTCACTATTTTTGTCAATAGCTTTTAAGTAATGTAAAAATTGAATTGATTTGTCTATACTCTTGATGTTGGGCCTATCAATGAAATCAAAGCTAAAAATATCCATATAGCCAAAATTTTTCATAGTTAAAATCAAACTGCTCAAGTTTGTTCTTAAAATTTCAGGGGCCAAATTTTCTTTCATTTCAAGATATTCGCTGACTGTATAGGCCCTGAACACTATTCCGGGCTGTGTTCTTCCAGCACGTCCAGCTCTTTGTTTAGCTTGTGCCTTCGAAATGCTTACAACCTCCAAAAAATCTACAGAAGAAGCCGAAGGTCTGCGCTTGATCTTCACTTTGCCGCTGTCCACAACAAACTTTATGTTCTCGATGGTAATCGATGTTTCAGCCACATTTGTACTCAGTATTATTTTTCTAGGACCCTTTATGAACACAAGATCCTGTTCTTCGGCTGCCATAGCTGAAAACAGCTTTAAAATAGAAATGCCAGACCCCAATAAGGCCGACTTCAGCGAAGCCTCGGCCCTGTAAATGTCTTCCTGGCCACTCAGGAACACAATAATATCTCCGTCGCAAAACTTTTTTACCAGTTTCAAGACAGTTTGAATACTTGCTTTTAAGTAATCTTCAACTGGCTTATTCAAATAAAAGTAAGTGACTTCATGTCTTCGCTGTTTTATCTCAACGATTGGGCAATTAAAATATTCTGAAAATTGCTCTGTGTTTAATGTAGCACTCATAATGATCACCTTGGTGGAAACATTTCCCTGCTTTAAGATGGCCTTCAAATGCCCAAGTAAAAAATCAATATTAATTGATCTTTCATGAGCCTCGTCTATGATTATTAGGTCATAGCCAGAAATCTTTGATTTGTCCTGTATTTTTAAAAGAGAATTAGCGTCCCTGAAAGCCTTCTCGTTTGCACGACTTTCATCAAAAATGCTCTGACTTGTCATGAAAGTGCCGCTGCTTGCATTTTTATCTGGCATTTCTAGCTCAGATACTTTAGCTGTATTAGCTTGTTTGCATTCTGATTTAAAACGGGCTAATCCATCTTGAGGGACAACTCTTTTACCAGAATCTATTCCAGGTTCAATGTTTTCGTCTCTGGCCATCCTTTCCAAAGACTCAGTGTTAGAAACTTTACAGCTACCGTTTTCATAGCTTTTAACACACATTCTATCTCTTTTCCAATGGTTTAATTCATTCAATAAAACACCATCAGTTACATATTTTAACTTTGTATTCTTACTGGTCAAATCTTCAAACCTGATAGAATATCCAACCTCTGTTCCTAACTTACATCCGATATCACTCGATACCTTTCTTGCAACATTTATTGCAGCCAATCTTCTTGGCTGAGTACATACTATGTTTTTGTATGTACTCATCAGTATTCTTGGGATTACAGTGGATTTTCCACATCCTGTATCCCCCTTGATCAATACTACGTCATTGGTTTCTAAGATTTTTACAATCTCAGGCAGTTTATCTTCTATTACATCAGATCTGACTTCTTTATCATCACCTTCGTTGAAAAATGAAAATCCAGGAAGACAATCAGGATGAGATTCCACATCATCCACCATAACATCATCTTCTTCAATTTTTGCACATATTTGTTTTTCTGTATTCAATCTCGATAAATCAATATTTACAGCATCGTCTTCTGGGCTTTCAAAGTACTTTTTAAACCTATCTACCTTTGTATCGCCCACCAAGGCGTTGCTAGGAGCATGCCTTTTGTCACAAACCAGTTTAGTTATGCTTTTGCATACTTTTGACATCTCTAGCACAGCTCTGTCCTTGTCTAAGAGATATTTATCCGCATTTTTCTTCAATTCTTTGGTCAACCTCGCCTTTTCTTTTTGGAATTTATTATTGACAGCTATTTTTTGTCCATTTTGGGTTTGCCCCATGTTTCTGCTGTTTGGAAGAAAATTAATTGTTCGCGTTTCAAAGTTATCTAGATTTTGTTTGTTTTTACCAACAAAATCTACTTCTGCTTCTTCCAATAATTCAGAAGAATCTTCGTTGATGCTAAACGTGATGCCCTGAGTTTCAAAATTCTCTGTATTGCCAGATTTCGAAACATTTGGCGATTCAGCTGCTTTATCATTAGAATGCTCTGCTATTCTGTAAATATCAAATGAATCTTCATCTTCATTTGTAGATGCCTCTGAGCTGTCATAATTTTCAGCTTTACCAATAGAATTGTACATTACAACTTGGGGCAAGAAAATTACAGAAAATCTATCTCAAAATTTAATTTTAAAAAAGCATTATAAAATTCACCTTGCCAATTAAGAAGTTCTACCTTCTATTTAGAATATATGGTGCAAAAGACAGGTTTACATAAAGTTTATAGCATGAATATTGCAACTTTAATGAATATTTGGGATCAATCTCAATAAAACAGACCCAATTTTCTAAAAGAGATGCTTCTAGGAAATACCATTTAAATGTGCTCTTTGATGCTTATGCTCAACAGCCTCTGCTTTATTCCCCTTTCAATCTCCTCTAACTTCACAATTTCAATGGAATGGCTGATGTTCTTGAGGTAGTATCTGTTCATAGCTTTTAACATATCAATGACATAGGAATAAAAATTGAAGTCCTGGGCCTTACCTAGTAGTTCTGCTTCCTTGAACAACTTAATGGTCTTGAGATTAAAGCTTGCCCACTCTAATGGCTGGAAGTACTCTGTTGCATTGTATTCCTGAGCCTGCAGCATGGTAAACTCCAAGTGTTTTATGACGATCTTCATCATATTCAGATACTGTTTTACATCAGACTCTTTTATCAAGGAGTTCACCTTTAGATAAAGATACAAAGACTTCATCAAAAGAACGACTGATTCCTTGCTTTTTACACTGTTTGCTGCAGCTTTCAGGGAATCAGCTTCTTGGAACAACGAATCAATCCTACATTCTGACGGAAATAGAGTTCCGTATCCTTCTTGCGAAATTTTGGGATTTTCAAAGTCTCTATTGCTTCTTAAGTCTGATATTTTTCTAAGCAATGAATTGTCTTCGTTGTCTTTGCTCATCCAGGGATTTGAAGAAAACAAAACTTAAGATGGCAGAATTGTCTGCTTGAATTGGGCTAACAGCACAAATTTTATTAATCTGATTCTGTGACAAAGAACAGAATCTGTAGTCACAGCTAAGAATCCCCTCGAATATGAAATACATTTGTTATTTATTGAATAAAAATGTATAACAGGCTAAGCAGTTCTAAATAGCAGAGCCATTGTGCAGAAGAAAATCATGTGCATTCTTAATTATGGTCTGAATGTATGGCGACCCTTTGTTGTTGATTGAGTTGTTGTTGTAGAAGTTGTGATATTTGAATTCTAAGTCCTTTTGAGAAAAACTGTCATTGAGATCTAGTATTTTTATAGCTTCTGCTCTGTCCATTTTGTATGGAAACAGGAGTTCCTTCAAAACCTTGCTAAAGGAAACTTTGAAAGCTTTTGGCATAGCTTTTGTGTACAACGAAAGCATCTGGGCTGCTAAACAGAATTTTTAGCAAGTCCGAATATTTTGAAAATAAATTATTTGTAAAACAAAAGAGGAAGTATCTTAATTTTATTCCTTTTGCACAACATACCTGTAAAATCTTTCTTCACTATCTTCTCAAGTAGATACTTAAAATTTATAAAATACAAAAATTTTGATTACTGATCTTAAAGTTGTAAAAAAGATACAAGTTGATTCATTTTGCAAGTCAGGAGACGCTGGATTGTGTAAAACATATCTATTGATATGCTAGGAGGTCAGTACTGCAAGAAAATATAGGCTTTGTTTTTAACTAGACAAAACTGTTATGAATTGTCAACATACTTAACATAGTTTTAGTAAATGGTCACTATCACTAATTACATACTTTCAAACAAGCTTATTATTAGATGGCATCTGATGTAAAAGTTAAACTAAAATATTTATTTTTTTTATTCTAACTTCAAAATTCATAGCAATCACAAATGTCTTTTCGCGACTTACTCAAAAATAAAAAATCAAAATTTCCAATCGGCATGCTTTCTTGTTCTCGCGAAGCAACCTCCTTCCTAAAACACAGACTAATTTGAGAGAATTCTTTTTTGGTAATGGGTCTGTGATATCCGTACTTGCACAATACAGAATTTAAGGTATCTAAGGTCTTTTGATTGCAACTTTCTGATGCACACTCAATGATTTTCGATCGTTCTCTAATAAATTCAAATCCACATGATAAAAAATGTACAGGATCTTCAATAGCACAATCGTCTTGGCTTAGTTCAAGACACATTCTGCCTTCGTAACTAACAGAATCTACCGGCTTCTGTGAATCAGAATGTTGCTCTAGATCCTGAAAGATAATGTTAAGAGCTTCAAAGGTCTTGAAAGCTGTAATCTTTGATTCACATCCCAAGAATCTCGCAAAGTAAGACAGATTTTCTGCAATCTTACAATTTATCATCACTTCTAACTGTTTATAAATGTAGTTTCTGTCTCTGGTGTGCATGAAATCTATAAACAAGGCGCTTTTTCTGGTGATAAAATCAAATATGCTTGGAAATATGAAATTTTTGTCCTGCAAAAAACATTTTACAATTTTTTGGTCCAAAAAGTCTAAATTAAAAGCGTTCACACACTTTATTATGGAAGGCCTACAGTTTGCAACTTTAAAGTGCTTTTCTAAGGTTCTTCTACTGATGAAAAAACTTTTAGCTTTTATAAGCGAGCAAATTTCATATAAAATTGCTAAAAACCTCTGGTTCTTACACTTTTTAATGGCAGCTGACAAGGATTTGACATAAACATCGTGAGCTGAGCTTACTTTTAGAAATGAGTTTGCCGATTCAATAAACATGTGATAATCAGACAAGTCTCGTTCATCTTGTCTCATTTTGTAAATGTTTTTCAGACACAAGTCCATTTTTATGAACTCTTCCGTATTTATTGCTTGCCTGCCGCTGTCATTGTTCATTGAAGGATAGCCAAGATATTAATTTTAATATTTTCTTATAATTCTTATCTTGGCAAATAGAACAAAAGCTAACTTGCTGCTATATTACTATTTACTTAATTGTGGCTATTGAGGGAGGATTGAAATATGTTGGAGTTAAATATTGCTCAAGATCTTCAGCTTACTTTTCAAAAACAACAAGGCTAGAAATTCATTGTTTTACAGCATATCCATTTGGCTGCTGGCTGAGTCTCAATCCTGTAAAAGAGTTTTGATGAAATTTTAAAATTGCTAAATTTTTCAAAAGATTTTAAAATACTCCCTAAATGCCAATACTTGCGCTGACTGATGCAGGACTAATTATAGACGTCTTTGGAGGAAATCCTATAAGCATCCAAAGCGAGGCCTACCAAACCAGCAGCAACCTTTTAGTAACGGCATACAAGTCTAAAATAAGATTTTTGGACCTGCTCCAGCCCCAAAGCTATACCGAAGACAATATCCCAGGATTTGTTGAAATGAGAATGTCGAAAAATGGAAAAAAGGTTGCAGTCCTCTGTTATAATAAAGTGCTGTATATTTTCGATGAGGGCACAAAGATTGTTGAGCATGCTAATGTCGAGAATTATAGCATTTCAGACAATCTCTATTCCTTTTCCACAGAAGATTCAATAGAAATTTATACTTTCTCAAATGCTAAAAGAGTGTTTTCTTCCAAAATCAAAATTTGCGAAATACATTGTCAAAATGCCTACGTCATGCTTATTGCCGAGAAGGCACTGTCTTCTACTGGCGCAGAGTCAAAAAAAGTTTACATTTTTCACAACAATGGTCTTCATTTACTGTTGGATGTTCCAAATGTCTATAGAACAGTTTTAAAAACCAGCACCGATGACATGTCGTCTCTTTTACTTTTAAATACAGGATACTCCAAGGACAGTTATTACGCCGACTCTTCTTTGTATCTTTTGACCTTTAGCGATTCTGCATCTAACGCTATTGAATCTCTTAGCAGCAAAAGCGAATCTCCGAATGAACAGAAAGTCTCCAAAGGTGAACCTGAATTAATTGAAAAAAACAGTGCGTTCCAAGTTTTATGGTACAGCAGCCTGAAAAAAGTTCATGATTTTGGGTTTTTAAACAGCTTATTTTACGTTGTGTTTGGAGACCAGCCAGCTTATCTTCACGTGTATTCATTGAGTGGCGGCTATCAGAGAAAATATCCCAAAGCCATCAGAAACAAAGTGGTGTTTAATAGAAAAGAGAATAGAATTATCAATTGTGGGCTGGGAAACCTGCCGGGGAATATTGAGGTGTCATCCAATAACTCCACAACATCAAGCTTTGAAATGCTTGGGGTTTCGCTGATCTCGTGGCTAAACAACGATGCGTACTTTATGGCAGCAATCACAAGTTATTTTAAATCTGACAACAAAATTGTAATTTTTGACTACTTTGGCAGGATTGTGCAAGTCAAGGAGTTTAAGTCTTTAATCAGTGCAAACGTGTATGGTGTAGAAGAAGATGAGCCTGCTGTGGATCAGCCTGAAAAAATCATAAATAAAAAACCACAACAGGCTGCATACGTTCCTCCACACCTCCGTGAATCTGTCAAGCCCCAGACCAGCAAGAAGAAATTAGCACCAAAGCCTTCAGAGGCAAAACCTAAGATTTCTGAACGAAATGCCAATGTAATACAGCAAGAGCTGGAAGAATGCCTTCGTATCAAGGAAAAGATGCGAAACAATGAAATTGTCTCGCTAGAAGAAGAAAATAAGATATTCAAGATCAAAGAGCTTGAAAAAGAACTGTCGAAAGTAAAGAAACAATGAATATTTTTTTGGAAGTTTTGTTTTAAATTTGTATTTATGTTGTTAAATTGATCTATAATTGATTATTGAAAGTCAAAGGTATCTTTTGTAAATAAGTCATGTGCTGTTAAAGACAGTCCAGAAGGATTGATCAGCTGCAATGTTTTTATTCTAATAAATTGCTTATTTTGGAAGTTGACGAGGCTTTATGTTTTCTCTTGATGATATTGCTGAAGATAATTTATTTAATTGATTAATGTGCTATTTATAAGAATTTGGCAGTAAATATGATTTAATTGAGCATGCAATCTCTAAATGGCTGGCATTTTACTAATTTACACAGAAGATAATCTTTACTGATCCCCTCTCCTTGTTAATTACTGTAGAATTGACATTATCTGGATACCTGAAAGTTCTTTGACACGTATAATAACGTATTCTTAATGCCTATTTTGTAGATAAAATTAATATTGTCCATACTTTATGTTCTAAATCATTTATGCATTGCAAAAATTAATTTTGTTTATGCTTAATTTCATATTCTGCATAAACACAAAGTCTTGTGCAACATTATCTTTGACTTACCTTAAACAACTTGTTGGGGCTTTTATCTTGTATTGTCTATTGGTATCGTATGTTACCACATCTTGAAAGTGTTTGTTTGCATCAAATTCATTGTTAACTGGGTTTCCATTTGATTTGTCGTGTGAACACTTTAAATCAAAAAACCAAAGTTTAAACACTTAAATATTTTTCCAATCCTGGCTCTGTAAATTTTATTGTGAGAATTTCTCCAAAATTAAACTTGGATAATTCATTAGAAAATATTTTAAATGCAATTTTTTCTGCTCCCAAGATGGGTGAGGAGCCAAATGTAGATAAGATTATTTCTAAATTGCTTGCTGTGAGAAACACCAAAAATTATAAAATAGTTAATCTAAGCGAGCAGGAGCTGGTGTATCTTGCAAAGCAAGCCCAGGCCATATTTGAAAAACAGCCGGTTTTGCTGGAAATCAAGGCACCTGTTAAGATATGTGGGGACATACATGGGCAGTACAACGATTTGCTGTCGCTCTTTGAGTATGGAGGATTCCCGCCCACATCCAATTATCTCTTTTTAGGGGACTATGTTGATAGGGGAAAGCAGAGCCTGGAATGCATTAGTCTTCTTATGGCTTATAAAATAAAATATCCAAACAACTTTTTTTTATTGAGAGGAAATCATGAGTGTGCAAGCATCAACAGGATCTACGGGTTTTACGATGAATGCAAGAGGCGGTATTCGATTAGCCTGTGGAAGATCTTTACTGAATGTTTTGACTGGTTGCCGATTTCAGCTCTTGTAGATAAGCGCATATTGTGCATGCATGGTGGAATATCACCAGATTTAAAAAGCATAGACCAAATTAAGAAGATAAAAAGACCGACGGATGTTCCTGACAAGGGTCTCTTATGTGACTTGCTTTGGAGCGATCCTGAGCAGGGGATTTCTGGTTGGGGAGAGAACGATCGCGGGGTTTCTGTTACATTCGGGGCGGACATTGTGGATGAGTTTCTGGACATGGTAAATATTGATTTGATATGCAGAGCCCACCAGGTTGTTGAAGATGGATACGAGTTTTTTGCAGACAAAGGCCTTGTAACCTTGTTTAGTGCTCCTAACTACTGTGGGGAATTTACCAATTCAGGTGTTATCATGAATGTTGATGAGAAATTGTGCTGCAGCTTTCAGGTTTTGAAGCCTACACTTTCTTCTGAAGTCAAAAAGCAAACTATATCGCCTTATCAGAGCAAGAAATAAAAAGTAATAAAATTTTTTATATTTATGCGGGATGCTATACTTTTATTCAAAGTTATATTTTAGCTGCTCTGCTGAGCATAAATACAAAAAATGCTATTACTTTTTATTTAACAATAAAAATATAGATTTTCACAGCTTTTATGCAAAAACAATCTTTTACTGCAGATCACATTTGTGAAGAATAGGACAGGTTAAATTTCGAGTTAGCTGTTCAAAGCACTATAAAATAATAACCAGTGTGGGCTCTTACAGAATCTGTGGCAAAGTAGTAGTTGTTCAAAAATTTGTCAAAGACTTGTGTAATTTTGAGCCCAGAATGAACTTGAGAAAGAAAGTGGATGCTGAAAATCTGAGACAGGGGAAGAAGCTTGATGAAAGAAAATCTAAGCCTAAAGTCTGTGTGGCAAGCCTGCCTAGGCGAAGCCTTAAGCGATGCCGGAGTTTTAAAACAGAAAACAGTATTCTAGATTCCACAAAAATGCCGCAAGCTGGTAAGAACAAAATTTTGATTGAGATTCCCAAAAGCAAAGTCTGCAATAAAAGCTTCAATGAGAATTCTAAGGATTTGGATGCTTGTGTGCTCAAAAAGAAGGAATGCGATGAGGCTTTGAGCATTCCAGAAACCACAAATGTTACTGAACAGGATTCCGGAATGGCAAATAGAACATGCCAAAAAACCAAGACAAAACTTTCTAGAAGCAACCAAATTGCCCGCCAAAATGAGGATTTAAATGGAAAGAGACTGCTGAGATGTGAGATTTTTCTAAATAATGTTAAGCAATTTGAATCATGCAGAAGCATCGGACTCAATACAATAAAAGCCAACTCACAAAAATTGAGTCTGGGTGAGAATAGCAATGCAAAGCGTTTAAAAGCCAAAAGAAAGAATCTAGAAACGCTAGGTTTTTTAAATGACAAAAGTTTGTTTGAGAACAATTGCCGTTCAGCGTCTGATGGAGAGCAAAACAGGAATAAGACTGCGCGTTCATCAGGAAGAAAAATTGTCTTAAGACGTTCTAAAATTGCAGAAAATCCTCAAGCTTTAAAGTCACCCAATAAGCCACACGATGGCAAGAACAATCCAATTTCGAAGTTTGAGCCCTGTAAAAGTCTCCAAAAGCTGGCCCAAAACAATCGTTCTAAGTCTTGTAAAATTTTTGAAGCTGCTTACGTCTTAAATGATAAAGATAGCACTTTCTACAATGATTTAAAACTAATAGAAAATACTATCCACAGGATCATATCAAAATGTAAAGCACAAAATATTGATTATGACAAGCTTGACTCATCCAACAATCATGCGTTCTACAGTGATCTGGTTTCGATTAAAGATATTATTAGTCTGATTGAATCCAAATTTAAAGATAGTAAAATTGATCAAGATTCTTTCGGTGCTACCAATAATTACCGACTCAAGTCTAAAGACCATGAAGCTAGTCAGAGCTCGTTTGATCCTGTCTACAACTCTTGTCATGAGCCTATAAATCTTCACGTTTCTCGCAAAGCACTCGAAATTTCTGATTCCAGCGAATTTTTTGAAAGCACTGAGGTCTCTTGCACTCCCAATACAAACTGCGCCTTTGATATTAACACTTTGGAATCCAATGACGATCTGCTATTGAGCAAAAACGATGCCATCTTGAATTTGCCAAATAACAAGGGCGATGAAAGTACAGTACAAATTGGTAAGCCAAGAGATACTCTGGATGAAGATTGTTGGAACAAGACCAAACTTAATTATAGTTTTGAATTAGATGATCACGACAGCTCATTACTGTTAAACAGATGCCATTCTGAGGTCTGTGGGCCAAAAATAACAGGCAGTCTTGATCTTCGTTCGTTTTGTTGGCCTGGGAACCAAAATTCTATTGCCGCAAACAATGATTTTTCAGCTATGAAAATAAATTCAGGGGAAATTATTGAAAACATGGTGAACAATAAAAACTCAGAAAATGTGAACAAAGATACGTTCGAGAAAGTAAGAGACAACTCATTCACTGTAAAAGTACGACTGAGCATTCCTAGAAAGATGGAGTCCTTTGAGAAATCGCATGATGATGCGATCAAAAACAGGGACATTTTAGAAACAAATGAGATGAACTCTTGTTGCCTAAGCCAAAATATATCTTCGCTTGCGGAGCGCAAGATTAACTTTCAAGCATATTGCGACAACGATCCCTTATGCAGTGAAAATTCTATTATAAGACTAAAGCGTTCAAAATGTGCCTTAGATCTGAATGACACCATGAAAGCTTCAGCCGAGCTTTGTTCTTCCACAAATGACAAAAACTTGTTCTTTAATCATGACACAGATGAAGGTGATCAAAATAGGTCTTTTTTGAAACAGTTAGAGCGATTTGACTTGGAATTTGATATGAAGAAACACGAAATGAGTAGTGAAATATTGGAAACTGACATAACAAAGCAGGATTTATCTTTTGAGACACAATTTAATGGTTATATTGTGAATGAAACTTTTGTGGAGTTGCCGATTAAGTTTTCTCAAGAAAAAACAAATTCTTCCACAAAAAAACAAAATGCAGCTGATGTTCATCCTGAAAACTTGTATTTCAAGAACAGCTTTATCAACAAGCCACATGGCAAAAACAACAAAATTTATGTCAAGCCTGTCCATTCACAAGACAAAAGGCCTCTTTGTAATGATTCTGCAGGCCTATGTAAAGCTAAAAGTATCCAGGATCCGACTTTTGACGAATTTAAAGCAGAAAATATTGGAAATAAACGCGATTTGTCTTCATCAGCTATTATTGGTGATAAAGGCTGTGCAATAAGTTTTCCTGATAAAGCCACGGATAAAATATGGAATGAGCATACTAATATAGAAATTGATACAAACCTAAAAATTTCTGGAGAACATTACAAGCCATCAGAAAGGACTTCTGTGAATGACTCTACGGAACTGCATCAAAATGAGCTGAAGAATCAATCTGACTATTCTTTTAGTATTTCCAAATCCGCAAAAGAGGCACGCAGACATTCTCTTCTGCCAGTTTTTAGCAAGAAAAACTCAAAAATGCTAGTTATGCGCAATTTTGATTTCTACAACGACCTCATTGTTGCCGAGTCATCTATTCACGGTTATGGTGTTTTTACACCTTTTGAAATACCTGCAAATACCTTGCTGATGGAATACAAAGGCGAGATTATCGGCAAGTGCATGTCTGACAAGAGAGAACAGCTCTACAAAAGAAACAATATTGATTCTGTTTACATGTTTAGTATTTCCGAGGATATGATTATAGATGCAACATTGACTGGAAACAAAGCCAGGTATGTGAACCATTCTTGCAATCCAAACTGCGAAGCCATTTTGTCGTACAAAGACAAGTCCATAAAATACTGCACAATAAGAAATGTTGCTGCAAATGAGGAGCTGCTGATAAATTACAATATGGGATTTGATGTGAATGCGGAAACATGCAATTGCAATGATTCCGGGTGTAAGTTTAAGCAGATAATTTGAAATAAATGTATGTCGTTCCAATGTTCCGTTTATGACACTTCGGCAGGATACTTTTTCTGTTTAAAACGAGTTATGGTAAAAAATGCGCACTACCAGGATCGAACTGGTGGCCTTTTGCCTGTAAAGCAAACGTGATAACCACTACACTAAGAGCGCTCGAAAAGTGAGATTGTTTGGTAGTTGTTATAAGTCATGTAGTTCAAAGATTTAGTTCCATTGACGTAAATTCACAGAAACACCAGAAAGTCAATGATGAAAGAGACTTTTGTGCAGAAATGATTAAAAAGATAATTTATAATGCACAAGTTAATTATCTGCCCAGAGCATATCCTGACTTTGCAGACAAAACTTAATAAACAATGTCAAAAGAATCCTAATTATAGCCAACTTACCCTAAAAATGCCTAAAGAAATTTTAATTTACTCATTTCTCTTCTGCTTGGTAAAGGGAATTAAATTAAAATCATAAAATCCATCACAATAGAAAAAGCCAATCCTCTCAAACTGAATATACTGGCCCGGGATTGTGTCTTTTATAGAAGATTCGGCCACATACCAGGATTCCTTTTTGGACTCCTTGTTAAATTTTTCGGCCAAGTCATCTGTTTCCAGATCATTTTGCAGATTTCCATACTCAAAAAGCTTAACATGAACAGATCCCTTCCTTGAGACCCAGTTGATTTTGTTTTTAGTGGTCTTGAAGTCTCCGTCTAAATTTAGCTTGATCTCCATTGATTTTACAGTCCCATTTTCAATGCTCTTGCTTTGGACAATTGCATTGCCCCAGTTCATCAAGGTAAACTCTTCGTTTTCTTTGAGCAAGCTGGCATCATCTTGTGCAAGCAGAATCTCATCTGACAAAAGCAGCTTTTTCATCCCAAGGCTTGGATTCTTCTTATGCTTCAGCACATCAACAAGTTTGTCTGCAGATATTTCCAGTGGGCTTTCTGAGCAGCTGCTTGATGTTATTCTGCAGGCAACAGCATTCTCTAGCGGCACAGCAGAAAATCTGGCACTCAGCGGATCAATCATTTTTTTATTTAGTGCCCAGATTTTGTCCCAGGAAACAACTGATGTCTTCTGGGAACAGCCCTGAGATATTATGTATTCTCTGAGAGCATCCATGTTCATTCCTAGCCGGACCAAGCCTCTGAGTGTTGACATTCTTGGATCATCCCACCCAGAAACAAACTTGTTATTTACGTAGAATTTCATCTTTCGCTTGGATATAACAGTATTCTCAAAGTTCAATCTAGAAAAATCATGGATTGTAGGCTTGTTTGAGAGATGCAAGTTCTCAATGAACCAGTAATACTGGGCATTTCTGTCTCTATACTCGTTAGTTCTGAGAGTCAAGGTAATATTCTCATGGCTGTCCAAGATAGGCACAGTAAAATCATAAGTGGGATATATTCTGTACTTGCATCCGGTCGACTGATGATCTATGTCTACATGGCGATATATCACAGGATCTCTCATAGCTTTGTTGGGATCGTCAATGCTGATCTTCGCTCGCAGGCAATAGTCCTTATACTCGCCCTTGCTCATGCCATTAAAAATCCTTAGGGACTCTTCTGAAGGCAGGTCTCGGTTTTTAGATGCAATTCCATCGGTCCTCTGCTGCCTCATAGTTTCCAGATCAGTATTGTCCACATAGGCTTTGCCTTCTTTTATGAGCTGGCAGGCATAATCAAAAATCAAGTCGAAATTGTCGGAACTTCTCGTTAGCTTAAAATCAGTGATCTTCAAGAGCTTCAGATCATCCAAGATGGCTTCTTCAAACTCCTTGGTTTCTTTCAGCGGGTTGGTGTCATCAAACCTAACGATCAGCTGCCCCTCGTCGGCAAGGTGCTGGTTCAGCAGTGCAGCCTTGGCATGCCCAATGTGCAAGTACCCAGAAGGCTCAGGCGGAAACCTAGTGGTGATTCTCTTTGGAACACTGATTTTCAATTTTGTTTGGTCCTTTTTGCTGAACTCAATAATATACTTTTTGTTTTTTTCTAGCTCAGCTTTGTAAAGCTCAAATACCGGCGACTGCTGCCGATTCTTGCTTTTATACATCTTTATAAACACGTCAGAGCTGTAGAGAACACCAAATGCTAGGTCGTTTGTAATTTCTTCTGTAAATGGCAATGACGACTCCAGCTCTGCAATCCAGGAGGACACATCCTCAGGGGTCTTTTTGGAGCTAAACTCACGGAGAATCTTAGGAGCATTCTGCCTAGCCAAATGGTTTTCAATGATTGGATTTTTTTCTTCCGCAATTTTATACTTTTCTTTGAGCAGAAAGTTGAGAAATTGCCCTTTTAAAATATTTTCAGACATTTGGGGATCAAGCAAGGAATATTTAAAAAGACCAAAAGTCTTCGATTTTGCACAGCTAAAAACGAAACTTATTTGCAAAAGAATACTTAATTTAATTATTTTTGACGATGATCATTTATTTAAAGATTATACTTGACTGTTGGGCTTGTTTCTACAAATGGCAATGTTCTTATTAGACTATCTTTAATATTAGCAGTTGACGTAAGAGTTTGTAGTGACAGCTAGGTTAAAATAATCAAAAATAGAATCACAAATTATTTAATACAATCACATACTATTTTATGTATTATATAATCAGATAGTATAATCATATTTTCCAATTGAAATAGACTAATAAACCCTTAACTACCGTTTTCCTAAATCTAAATAGCTTTATTCATTAAACATGCTATAATACAAACTCGATTCTATATCTTCAACATTCGATTTCGGAGAATTATCTTGATCCTTATTTGATGCCTGCAATTCTGTTGACTGGCTCTTGCATTGGCTAGACAGAATGTAGCTTTTAATCTTAAAGGTTATACTTTTTAGCTGCAAAAAGCTTTCCCTGTCAAACGCAGCCGAAAGTTTCTCAATTAGCATCGTCTGGTCGCTCAGCAGCTGGTTGATGTCTGTCTTCTTGCTGAGGTCTCTGGAATACAGCTGAGACTGTGAGTAGCCAGAAGACCTTGTATTCGAGGACGAATATGCAGGTGTGTCTGCACTGATATGCGGTGGCTTGATATTGAAAAATTTTTTAATATCAGAATCCCCAAAAACGTATTCTTGGCTTTCTACAAGCTTCAAAGCTTCCTCAGGAGTGTTGAAAATAACCAAATACTTGCCTTTGTTCAGTCTTCTCATGCTCACAACAGATCCAAAAATTTTGGCGTATGAGGTCAAATCATCAATAGAATATTTCGACTCATCAACTCTGTTGAACACAACCTCGTTGTTGTCAACTCTCGGTTTCTTGGAGAAACTCGTCTCTGAGGCGCTTCTCTTGGAAATGACCAATTCAGACTCATCATGTGCAAACAGGCAGAACTTGGAAGTGCAATTGGCACCTTCACGGCAGAGCTTTCTCCTAAACATAAACAGCTTATCTACAAATGATTTCGTCTTTTCATGCAGCAGTGGCTCCAATGATCTCATTACATCGTGGTAGTGATTTTTTGATTCCTTTATAGTCAGTTCGATGGTTGACACAATTATCGTCCCAATATCTGGATACTCATGCTTAATATAATTCAGTAGAACTGGTGATAGTGGCAATATTAGTTTGTTCCTGTTGGACTCGTCATTCATTGAGGGATGATTTTCTAAATTTGAGAAATTTGTTCTTCTTAAAACTTTTAGAAATTTTTTAGATTTAAGCTGCTCAAAGAATTTGGCCTGCGAGGACACTTTTATTTGGCCTGGAAAGAGACCTGTGAATTTATATTTCCAAGAAGATGATTTTGGGTGACTTTTACAGTGCCTTCTGTTCCCATTGTTTGGTTGTTATTTTTGATTGAAATGACATTTAATATGGCGCCTGACAAAAGAAGAAGTAGTACTCAAATGTAGATTTTAAAACACCATTGGCTTTCAAGCAAACTTTTGCAGGCAATCTGCAAATTTCCATTGTATTCTTCTGCAAACAAAGCAAAATTCTTTGAAATTTAATAAACAAAATTTTAAATAAATTAAATGTTGAATTCAGAAAATCCAATGGCATGTTAAAAAGCACAATACAATCTGCGGGTTTTGCAAAAGCAAGCTTAAGTGAATTTTTTGTGAGACAAAAAATCTGAAATTCTTCCAAAAAAGGCTTTTTGTCAATTTCTCAATCTTGGATTACTATTCTAAGAAGCTCAGCGATACCTTACAATTTTGATTTAAACTAAAACTTATAAAGTAGCGTATACTAGAAATTATACTTATTAAAGAAGTGCTATTGTCTCATTTAGAGACACATTATGCTTTTTCCCTTGGATACTCAAGCATTAGAGTATTTTGTTATAAATATTGTATTTCCCGCCCTATTTTCCTAATTTTCATTTGACATTTCTCAAATAAGCTTAAAACTCTAAAAAATCAGCTTTTTGAAATGATAAGCTTATTTGAGTATTAAGCTGTTCTGTTCAAACTATTCTTTGCAAATCGAGCCTTTTCTCTTGGCACAACAACCGCCACAAAATATTGTCCTACCCCCGATAAGGAAAGGGGTTAAAATTTAATATACATTCAAATAGAAGATAGACTAAATAAAAGCTAATCGGAGCAAGCGTAAAACACTTGTTTAAGAGCACAGTACGAAGTAGCAATCAAAACCTCATTTTATCCTGATTGTACTGAAATATTATGATTAGGATGTGTCACAATATAGAATTTGTAGCTTATCAAAACCAACAAATTAGCATTTAATGGATTAATTGAAAAAAATTAATAAGCATTAATCAGTGAATAACATTGAAAAAGACTAATAAACAGTAATCAATGAATAACATTCAAAATTTGATGGATGACAAACAAGCTAAAGGCATCTGAATCTTATTTAATAAATCAAATATGAGTTTTAACAATTTTAACAATCTCTTGTCTGTAATAATCTGCATTCAAACTAATGTTTTTGACTAAATCATCAAAATAAATAAATCTACCAGAAAAACAGAGATTTGAAAAGGACCTTGAAATTCCAGCAATGTCTAAGTATAAATACAGAGTTTTGCCGCAGTAATCAAAGTAAAGGCAGGCTTTGTCTCTGGGAACTCCAGCATCGTTCAAAAGTCTCTCGATCTCTTTTCTGGCTTTTTCAAGCATAGCTAAATCTGCCATTTCCAAATCTCGAATCGACTGAAGCCTGCTATGCTTAAACACACAGGACCACTTCAATGAATTTATATCGCTGCATCCTTTGTCTAAAATGACAAAATCATCGTTTTCAAACAAAACTTTGTAATGATTATTTCCTGGATTGTGCATAAACTCATCAATCCAGCTAGAACTTATTGGAAAATTTAAATATTCGTCATATGTCTCGTGTAAGCTTTCGTAGCTGGTATAAATGCGTTCAATATCCTCTTTAAGTGCTGGACATATGATCTCAACCTCAACTTCAGAGTCTAGGCTCAAACAGGCTGTCTCATAGATGTCATTCTTGGTGCAGTTTAGATGCTCTTTGTTTATATACAAGCTGAGGTCATCCTGTTTTACTACCGGCAAAGTCACTTTTAATATTGCAGGTGTGCTGTCGATTGTTCCCAAAAGCAACGTGTATCCTGTTTGTTTTATTTCTCTTTCAAGAATAAACTTACTTAAGTCAATATCCATAGCTTTGGGGCCAGTTTGTCATAATTGGAAAATAATAGGAAGAACTAATATTTCTGAAAACATTTATAAATTTATATTTAGCTTTAATTACCTAAGACAGTAAAGAACAGAATATTTCATCCTACCAAAAGCTAACTCTTCTGAATAACTTTAGATACAATTAATCATGCTTTAAAAAATCAGAAAAATCCCGTATTTAATTTTTATGTAATCTATAATAGAACTATAAAGTTGCTGCTGCTCCCATACAGATCATTGTAATTGATCTCCCAAGAACAACAACAGTAGCTGTCTTAGAACTACTTGAGCTATCTTCAGCTTCAACAATGCAATTAGCAACCTCATCATATTCTATAAGCTTCCCGTAAACAGACCCGCCCCCGTACAAAAACACCGTAATTTTGCAATTTTTAAAGCGTTTCAAATCACTAAATAAGGTATTGGCCGGACGCTTGGCTTCTTTGAATTCTAAATTTGCTTTGTTTTCCACTTGTGATGGCTCACTCGGCTCAGTGCTGTTGGGTAAATCTTTTACCAACTTTTTGTTTGTTTCTGTCATAAAAATTTATTGGGTGGAGAAATGCTTGGCAAATATTTTAAATTATTGCAGATTTGGCTGTAACCTTTTTTGGAGACAATACACACGAATAAGCTAATATAGAGTATGCCTGCCATGTGTTGGATAGATTAGACCTGCTTATTAGCTTCTCGACAGTCATTATTGAAACATTCTAATGACAGAAAATGTGTGTTTGGATGTCTCTAGCCTGCTGCTAGAATTATGCCAAAAGCTAATTTTTGAGCATAAATATTTTGCAACATAAAAATAAAGCTGAAAATGCATAAAATTTCAGTTTTATTGTAAGCTCGAGAAAATCAAAGCAAATCGTAATCTGAAGCCCATTATGACAGAGCTAATTTTTGAGAAAAAAGACCAAACACCCAGACGTAAAGAAAACAAGTCGTTTGGCATGTACGATGGTTGCTACAAGTTTTCTACACAAACTACAGCAGTTTATTCTGATTATGCATTGATTGAGACAGAGAATGAAATTATGAAGTTGAATGTTTCCTGTGACCGCGTCTTTTACAGAAAGGGAACTATCGGGATTCTAAGAGAAAGCAAGCTAGAATTATATAAAAACAAGGAATACCTCAAATCTTATGATGTGTCAGGGAGAGAGAATGTAAATGACATTTCAGAGAATATTGAAGACGACCTAAAGAAGATAGAAAGCCATAAATGGGTGTTTTATGTGGATGATGAGCCTTTAATAGTTGACAGCAAGCATATTAACTTTTGTGGTCAATCTTACATAAATGAGACACATGAGAGAGACTGCAAGTATTTTGTAGCTTGGAAACAGGGAGTAGCTGTTTTGGGAAATAACAAAAGCCTCAATCTTGTTTACTTCTGTGATAAGAAGAGAACCGAGCCTGACGAATGTTTTCCTGTTTGCTTTAGGACTGACGAGGATACATTTGACGCAGTAATGATTGAGGACCTGAAGTTCTACAAAGACAAACTGCTTGCCATTGACGAAGACCAGGTTGTGACTTACCATATCAAAAACTATAAGCTCCAGGACGAAACTACTGGTAAGAAAGTAGTTGAATACTCGATAAGTGACGATAAAATTAGCGCAATGGAACTTGTTTGTGAGCTATCCAGTGAAAATAGTAGAGAAGACAGCAAACAGATGCCAAAAACAAAAGAGCATTCTAATAATGCAGAGAAGGAAAAAAGAGACATTGAGATGAAGCTCTACCTGAATGATAAAGGTTCTGAGCAATCAAAAGATGCAAACGGTGGAAAAGGCCAAAGTCTATCTATGGAATCAGTTACAAACACAGTCTCTCAAATATCCAGCAAAAGCTCTGAAAATGTGTTTACAGCCCCGCCATTCGACTTTGTCAAATCCAGCATTGATTTGTCTAAAAAAGACAATAAATCTGACAGCAAATTGTATTTTCAACCAGATTCGAAAAATGCTACAACTGCCTGTATCACAAAAGATTTCGAGAACAACTCTCTTAACAAGAATACAGATAGCATCTCTAGTTTTAGCTCGCTTTACAAGAATACAGATAGCATCTCTAGTTTTAACTCCTTTAAAAGTGTGATTTCGCCTAAAAGTAAAGGCCAAGAACATAAAAGCACAAAAACTGATGATCAAGTTAAAAATTTATCCGAATCTTTTTCAATGAGGTTGGATAATTTAAAGAATATTTTCAATAAATTTGGAAGGAAGATGCCTGATATTCCCAGTTTCAAGTTCCTGGAATCTAAATACGATCTGTCTGAGCTGTACAATTGCATTTTTCACAATAACGTTGAAGTTTATACCAAGGCGCTGTCTGCTACTATTGTAAGACTGGAGGCCCTTGTGGCTACCGACTACCGGAACATCGAGGAGACCATTTCATTTTTTGATTCTAAGATTCTTCAAATAAAAAGTATAAGCTTTCCAGTTTCATATTCCCATCCGCTGTGCTCGAGGTTTGTTAAGTCAGTGAAGATCTCAGATCAGGCTGAGAATTTTATCGAAAGCTTCAAAATTCTAAAAATTCATACTGTTTCTGATAAAGGCAATAATTCATCTTCCGCAGAATTCTCACCCAAGTCTAAAAGCGCAGCTGCTGGTGGAACAGCTATTCCATCGAGAACAGTTGAGAAACAAGAAGCACAACCTAGTAATCATGCATCTGTGTCTAACAACAAAGTATCTGAAACTTTTAACAAAATACCTGAGGCTTCTAACAAAGTATCTGAAGCTACCAACAAAATACCTAAAGCCACTAACATTTTTGGTTCTAGCCCTTCTACGTTCAAAGACCCTTCTCAGTCAAACTCTGCATATATGCCTGTTGATACAGGATCGCTCTTCAGGAGTGTTGCTTCAAATGAACTTAGAACTGATCTTATACGGGACATCCATACTGACTCATCCGGATTATCTCCTGATCCGAATCAAAATCAGCCTGTGAGTGCATTCAACAAGTTTGCAGGATCAAGAAGATTGTTTAAATAACGATTAAAATTTTCATTAATTTATTAAAAGCTTATTCTACTTACAAATCAAATCAAAATTTTATAAATTTATTCTGGGCTGTCGACATATAAAGATTTAAAATTTTGACAAGAAAGTTGATGATCAAGAATGAGGAAGAAAATAGAATTTTAATTGCTGAACAAGCTTGAAATGAGACTTAAATCAAAACGATCGGACTTTGTTTCGCCTTGGATTGAGTTTTTGATGATTCTGAAATCGTCGTTGTTAATCATAGAATAAAGCTTATTTAGATCTTCGTGGTAAGCAGTAATCAGTACATCATCATCCTTCTCAGCGTACGCAAGGCCATTTAAGTTTTCACTGATAAAAATACTATTCAGGCCTAGAAGAATCTTCTTAATGTCTTTTTTGTCGAATTTAGATATTTCTGTGGCCTCATAAATAAAAACAGTGTTCTTACTCTCCGCCGAAGATTTAAAGTCTGATATTTTCTCCCTAACAGTGGTCTCAAGCATCTTCTGAGCATTCTTCAATTCTGATGCCAGTCTTTTGCTATTTTCTCGGTTGATCGCTTCTATTGCTCGTCTATCACTTATAGAAAGATTGCATTCAGTACTGACTAACGATAGATTATCCATTTGCCTGAACAGCTCTTTGGCATTGCCATCAACTTTGTCAGCTTCTTTCCCGGAGACTGCAATTATTCTTCTGGTATTTGCCTTGACACCAGACTCACTCAATAGCCTTACCTTTCTGATCTCAGATGTGTTGCAAACATGGGTTCCCCCGCATATTTCTCTTAATCTAAGCTGTCCATTCGACATGTTGATGACCCGCACAATGTCAGGATACTCCTCCCCATCCATCTTAATGATTGACTCATCCTCTAAAACTTCTTCTTTTGGGTGGATAGTAGTGACAACCTCTGCATTTGATGATACAAAAGCATTTATCTTGTTTTCTAAATCAAGGAGAGTCTCTTCAGAAAGCTTCTTGCCTTCGAAGTCGAGCCTGCACTTTGACGCATCCACCAGGGAACCTTCCTGCCGAGTATGAATGTAGGTCCTCAAAAAGTAGTTGAGAATGTGAACTGTAGAATGGTTGGCAGCTATGCTGTTTCTCAGCTCCTCATCGTAGTAGAGTCTAGCCTTGCTGCTGAGCTCCCCATCAAGAGTGCCCACATGCAGGACATATCCGCGCTGGATCTGAGTATCGGCAACTTCAAATGTTCCTACCTTGGAACCATCTTTCAAAAACTCAATAACTCCCTTGTCACCCACTTGCCCGCCACATTCGCCGTAAAAGCATGTTCTGTCAAAAACAAGATGTGCTACTTCGTCTCTGGGCAGAGATGACACAATTTCATTATGGTAGACAGCAGCCATCAGTTCCGCTTCGATTCCGTTGCATCCCCTTTGGTACTTAAAACTATCGTTTGTCTTCTCAAAGCCAAAATTAATGGTGATGACACTCTTGCTAGACCTGCTCAATTCTCTTGCCTTCTGTCTGGCCTCGTCGAATCCATCAAGAGAAATTGGCACGTTCATTTCTCCTGCCATCAGCTCAGTAAGATCCTTCGGGAATCCGTAAGTATCATACAAAACAAAAACATCCCCACCGTCCAGCTTTCCTTTTTCTTCAACCACTTTTATAAATCTTTGCTTGCCCTTAAACAAGGTTTTCAAAAAGAGCTCTTCTTCAGCATCAATTACGGTTGGCTCAATCGTAAAGCCCATAAACTCTGCAGCCTTTTCAACCAGCTGAGAGAGCTGTCCAACTTCCAGCTTTAAAATATCATGTGCGTATCGAACAGCTCTTCTGAGAATTCTCCGCACAACGTATCCGACACCTTCGCTGGAAAAAGACACTTTGTCTTTCAAACACACAGCCAGTGTTCTAGCATGGTCAGACAGGACTCTGAAAGCAACATCCTCAAGAGACGGCCCATCGCTGTATTTCACGCCTGCCTTAGTTTCAATAAACTTTATCAAGTGCTGGAATGAGTCAATCAAGTAGTTCGACTTGACACCCATCAGAATGCTTAGAAGCCTCTCCAATCCAATGCCTGTGTCAATATTCTTAACCTTCAACGGCTCAAGCCCTTTGGGTGTTCTCTCATACTCCATGAAAACTATATTCCAGATCTCTAACACATTGGGATCGTCTGTATTCACAAGCGATGAGGCATCACGATTTCCTATTCGGTCATAGTGAATCTCTGTGCAAGGGCCACATGGACCATACTCTCCCATCTCCCAGAAGTTATCCTTGTATGATGACGGTATTATCCTGCTGCTGTCCAAGTACTTGCCCCATATTTTGGCCGACTCCTTGTCCATTTCTTCGTAGTATGTTACATACATGTTATTCTTGTCAAGCTTCAGCTCTTCTATCAAAAATTCGTATGCAAACTTGATGGCCTCCTCTTTAAAATAGTCTCCAAACGACCAATTTCCTAGCATTTCAAAAAACGTGTGGTGATAGTTGTCTTTTCCCACATCGTCCAAATCATTGTGCTTTCCTCCTGCACGGATGCAGTTTTGAGAAGTGCAGACCCTCTTGTATTTTGTATATTCTCCCATAAAGATGTTCTTGAATTGCACCATTCCGCTGTTGGTGAAAAGCAGTGTTGGATCGTTTTTCGGGATAACAGAGGAGGATGGAAGTGTGGTGTGCCCATTTCTCTCAAAATACTCATAAAAGCGCTTTTTAAGGATATTTGTTGTCCACATGGGGACTAAATTATTTTTATTACAAAACACTTAAAAATTTGCAAATATTTGAAAAAAACTTAAAAATTCTTAACATAATTTCAATCATGCTTATTTGATTTAGTCTCGAATCAGGAAGATCGATTATTCCTTTGCAGCAACAAATGGACAAGAGCATTCTCTTCTTAGTCCACTAAATAAATGGCATCCACCCTAGATATATCGAGCCCAAATTGTTAATGTCTGTGGCTTCTTCGATCAGCTGCTGGACTTTCTCATCCTCGTCCTCAAAGTCAAGCTTGTGGTTCATCCCATCGATAATCTTTGTTGGCTCCGTTTTTTTTCTAGCCCATTCAAAGAGTGGATCAAAGACAAATGAGAGAAGATTGGCTTGGATCACGTCTCTGTTGTCTTTCAAAAGGGCAAGAGTATATCTCATTGTGTGCTTGTATGTTCCCTCCACTCCTAGTTTTCCAAAGCCATCAATAATGTTCTGTGTCAGCCTAAAAGGCACCTTTTCAGGTATTTCCAATGATTTGGCCTTGTCAAAGATGCAATTTAAATCAACGTGAACAGTATCACCCGTGTTCTTGTCAAAATGAATGTTCTCTGTATGCCTATCTCCTAGGCCCATAAACCATCCCACAATATTCATAATAGCGTATGTTTTTATATAATTCTCTCGAGCTGTGTAGAACCTAAAAGGATCACTAAAATTTGTAATGAGATACTTGTTAAAGACAGGCTTGAACTGGGAGCAGAGTGGGCCCATGTTGTTGCCTCCAACTCTCTTGAATTTAGAAAACTTGTATATAGCTTCGTTTATATTGTCGTAATATCCAGTCACAATCTCTTTTAAATTGCACAGGTCTGGAACAAACTCAATAATGCCTGAATCATGTGTAAATGGAATGACTTTATAGCTGCGGATGTAATACCCCTCGTCAAAAAGCTTATTTAGAAGATTGTCTAAGTCCATAAATCTACTGTCTTTCCTGAGGTCGTCTTTGAACTTTACAATCATCTGATACTCTTTTCCATTTTCTCCAATCAAAGTGATCTTCTTTGGCATTTGAAGCGAGTGAAATGTGTGTATTTCGTTCTTCATAGAGTTGATCTCGGTCATCTGCCCTGGAATATTGATTTTGCAAGGAAGCATCTCAGAAACATTGGGAAAGTCCCGTAGAGAAAGGTTCTTAATCTGGCTTTTTGCAATGCCAGTAAGCCGTTCTGAGAATTTAAGTATGTTTTTAAACAGGAGCCTGTTGTCAAAAGAAAGCTCTTCCATAATTTCTGTAGCCTTTTCTCTAATTTCAGGTTTTTTGGAATTCACCAGAATGAGACTGTTCCAGAATGTCTGGAAAGGGTATTTCTCCATCATGTTTGATATCACACATTTGTAAAACTTAGAAGAGGAATCGTTATAGAAGCTTAGCTTTGTGCTGATCTGATTGTAATAAGGAATCAGGTCAGAGAGGTGGTGAGAAATAATGATGTCTACCATTTCAGACAGCTGTTTGTAATGATTTTTCGGAATATCAGGAAGCATGTGGAAGAATCTTGGAATGGCTTCATGGTTGGAGTTGAATGATTTAAAATAGTACTGAATTGATATAAAATTGTTGGATTTTTCAAAATGCTTAGCAGCAAGGAAGTAAAGACGCTGGAGAAGCTTAAAAGACTCTATTGGGGCCACTGCTGTCTCTTCATTATATTGAGGATGATTCAGTTTCTTATACACAGCTTCGTGTATTTTTTTATAGTTTTCCAGGCTTGGCAGCTTGGCTGATCCTGTTATTCTTTGTGAACACGGCTGGCTAGCAAGAAATGCTGTCATGTATAAATTTTCCAGGTTCAAAATAGAGCTCTCAAACAAAAAAGATGATTTTGAAATTTCACACAGCTTTAGAGCAGCTTTGTAGTATAGAATTAAAGTATCAACTGAGTAATTATGACCAACTCCGGATGTGCTTGCTTCATTTTGTTCGTAATGTGCAAAAGCTGTGTCGTTGACATTGCTGTTCGCATCAGCTTCATCAGCAGAATTAAAATCGAACAAACTATTTGACAAAAGTCTTTTTAAAAGCTCTTTGGCTTCTATAAAGAGTCGCTGATCAATTTTGACTAAAGACAATTCGTATAAGGCTTTGTGCTCCTTTCTCAGAATCATCTTTGCTAACAGCTCCTCGCACTTGTGGAATTCTTTCTTTTTGCGCAGCAAACCTATAATTTCAAAGTCCACAGCATCAGAAAATTCAAAAGAATCTACTTTGGACGAAATAAGCTTGTGTATTTTCAAAATAGCGTCCGGATTTTCAGATATCTTTCTTCTTTCATTGATCAAATGAATGGCCTTGTTTAATTTAAAAGATGCTTCTGTGCTATTCTGAGGGCTGCAAATCTCTGGATTACTGAGACCTATAAGTGATGTTCTCTTTCTGTTTTCAAAATAAAATGCTTTCATCAACAGCTCCATGTCTTTTAAAACGTGAAGCAAGAGTGGGTTGGATCCTGTAAACTCCTCGCTTTCTATAAAATTGTCGATTTCCAGGTCTGTGTTGTTGTCTAAAATGTCTTTTAAAATTTTAAAAAGTGAAGTCCACTTGGAATGATCTTCCATCTTTTCACAATCCTTCTGAATCTCTTTCAAACATTCGAGGGCGGCCTTGTAGTTCTTGTTGATTAAGAAATCAAAGTACAGATTGAGAGAATCACAGGAGTTATCTACAAAATTGAAAGCCCTTACTCTTATGCTATCATTCACCATGTAATATGCTATCTGGATCAAGCAGTTGAAAAAACTCTTTTCTTTATTGTCACTGCTATGGCTAATATCCTCTAAGCTGCCAATGGTACCGCAATTCATGCTTTCCAGGCAGTAGATGATCCTGTAAAAGTCCTTTACCTGCAGAGCGTATTTCAAGCAAATATGGTTCGGAATAATTTCAAAAGATACAAAGGAGTTGATTTTAAGCAGGAAATCTAAAATGCTCTTGTTATTTGTCTCTATATTGGCAAAAATATCAATAGGCGATGAAGTTCTTGATAAGGAATTGTGAACAAAGAAAATCAGACATAAAACTGAGTATTCCAGGACAGAGTCATCAAAAAGAATAAGATATTTGAAATAGCTCATGTTTTTGTGGATGCCAGAGCCCAAGGAAGAATAGAGAAAGTAGAATAGCGACTCTAGGAATGATCTAAACGACTGGAGGTTCAAGACGAAAGGGGATGAACCAACTCTGTTATGAAAATATTTTTCAATGTCAAACTTATACTCTAGCCGTGTATGTCTAAACTGCTCAACAATCACCTCCGTTTCCTTCTCAAATGGCTCATCAATCACCTTCAAAAACTCTTGAATGGTGAAAGCATACAAGTCTTGTTTTTCATAGTCAATTTTCAATAAGAAAGTTTCCAGTATTGTTTTGGGAATATTTTGAGGAGCTGTGCTTTTAGAATTCTTCAGGGACTCAGCATGCTTTAAATTGCCAAAAAGCGCCTTCGTTCTTATAGGAATGGCAGCATAAGCCCTTTCAATCTTATTTTTAAAAGCACGATTCTTTTTGTAGTGAAAAATAAAATTCTCAATGAAAACTTCATCAGGTATCATTTTACTTTCGAGATGCCTACTCAAAGCAGAATGACTAATGTTCATGTTTGAAGTGCAATTGTGTTTATGTACCAGATTATCGCTATAAGATGACTCGTATGAGCTAAAATTAAGATTAAATTTATCATAGAGGGTTTTTAGGTTCCAAAAACTATTTCTCCTGCCAGAAGTATTTGTCACAGAACTGTTCATGCATTGCGCTTGGCCTGTATAAGCACTGTGATCACTAATAGAATAAGTAGCAAAGTAATCAGAAAGCATTTTTTGAATCCTGTTTTCGATGTGTATTGGAATATCTTCTATCTTGTCAAACGGATTGGCTAAATAAGGCATTATCATGCAGCTGTTGGAGCAGTATTGCTTTACCCATTCAACAAACTCAGAAGAACATTGGCATTGCTCCTTATTTAAGAAAAATTCTACATATGGCCATATGTAGTTAAAATACAATGGAATATTAATCTCTAGCAGAATAAACCTTAGAATCTTATAAATTAGACATCTGCACCGAGATCTCTCATCATGGATAGAAGCTGAGGGAAAATCTGAAAAATAGTATAGATTTGTGCAGTAAGCACTCTTTATCTTGAACAAAATATGACTCAGGTTCTTCTTTATAAACCACCCGAAAGATGGCTTAAATATTTTCCCAAGTTCTGTTACATTCAAAAAGCCTCTGAACAGCACGCCCACAAATATATCAACGTCATCTACTTGGTCAGAAAAAGACCCTGAAATGATATTCTGCACAATCACATATTTTATGTTTCTTTCTACAAATTCCCTGGTGAAATTGCTGTTCGGATACACACTGTTAAATATTATATACACGTATCTGTAAACAAAGTCTTTTGGATGCATCGAAAAAAGCTCGGCAACAGCTTCCATTTTCTGGAACAGCCAGAAATCATCCTTAAGGTCATTCTCAGTTCCTCCCTCAGCATTGAGCCTCAAAGAATGAAAGTCTACTCCTTCTAAATTCCCACTGACCACAAAGACCGATACTAAGTCAATAACAGATTCAAACTTGCTTTTGAACTTGAAAACAATATTTTTGACTGCAATTTTGAAAAAGCTACTTTTGCTCGTTTGGAAAGCTTGCAAAAGAACAACAAAGGCTGCAAAAACAGTCTTTTTGCTTTTCAAAAAAATGGGAATGGCAACAAGACACGCTGATGCAAACTCTTCATTTTTGTCTTTTCCAATTATGGACTTAAGAAAGGATATTACCAGTGTCTCAATCTCATCTGATACATCAAACAAATCAATAGCCTTAAGAATGCTTCTTTTCACCTCATTTTCATTGTTTATCTTTGCTATGAAAAGCTTTAGCAGAAATTTGAAGCTCTTCTCGTTCCTCAGTGGCTTGCAATGGCACAGGATGTTGCAAAGCATTTCTGTATTGTTTTCTATGATCGAATCGTCCAGTATCTTGCTGATAACATTTATCTCCAACAAGCATCCCCGTTTCTTCTCGATAAAGACAGGATTCTTGCATACAGCACACTCTTGTTCCTTCATGTTGTAAATACACATTGACATTATTGCTTGCCTCTCTTCTGATAGGTTGTAAATCTGCTTGATGTCTATCAGAAGTAAATCTTGGATTTCATGTTTACTCCCATTGATCCTTCCGTTGTGATCAACCATAGCTATCAACACAGGATCTTTTGTTGTTCTTGCAATTTGTCGAATCTGCTGAATAAAAGCACTGATGTGCTCGTGTGAACTTATGCCCTTAGAATATCTCTCATGATCTTTCTTACTAATATTAAGTGCGTCTGTATCGTTGACTGCTGTGGTGCCACATTCTCTTTCAAACTTTTCTGCTTTTACTTTTATAATTAGAAATATCTTCTTTAATGCCTGCATAAACTCTGTCTTTTCTTCTGTTTCTGCATTGGAAAAATCCACCAGCAAAGTTTCAATTTTGAATAGTACAGCCTCCAGCAGATCAATTTCTGTTTCCAATAGATCTGCATGGAACTTGACATAGAAGCAGAAGTTCAGCAGTCCATTTTCAGGAACTTGTGGGACTTCTCTGAGGCTCAGGCACTCTGAGGAAGTTTGGCATCTCAAATTAAACTTCTCTATTTCCACCAGTCTGTTATATGCAGAGAAATTAAGCTTAAATTTATAAACGATGTTTTTTATGCATTTAAAGCTGTTTCTCTTCTGAGAAGCAACTATGTCTAAGAATGGCTCAATGTCTTCATCCCTCAGCTTATCAATTATCTCCTCAAACAAAGGGTTTTTGTCTTCATAAAATTGTATTTTGCTCAGACTCTTTTTTAATGTGTCTACAGGACTAGCTGTAGTGCTCAACTTTCTCTCCAGTTGATGAATAAACAAATTTTGGTAATACTTATTCTTCATGGGTTCTTTTTTACTTTAGAACAAATTTGTTCAATACAATCTATTTGAAGACTAATATGTAAGCATTGTCATTTGCAGAAACGGGCCAACAGATATTGCAATTAATTCATCCTTCTCTGAATACAAAAATGCATAATTTATAGTTTGGAGCATCAAGCTATCTATCACTTATATTGTCTTCTGGCATAGCCCATGGACAATTCTGAGAAACAGACAGAGGATTGCTATTACTTCATTCAATCGTCGTGCAAGAAAGACAGGGACTGTACTTATAGGCACAGCAACGATGCGAAGCAAAGTACACAGCTGTGTCCTGAGTGGGAGAGGACAAAGAAATGCAGACACGACTGTCCTTTGAGACACAATACATTTCCGGTTCAAAAGAAGAAAGGCGATGAGTATTGCTACTTTGAAGACAAAGGAGCAGGATGTACAAAGCCTAACTGTGAATATAAGCATAAAAACCCTTCGAAAGACCAATGGAGACAGCATAAATTATCTAATGAAAAATTCGGAGCAGCATCCAATTCTATGCAAGATGACAGCTTTGTAAGTTCATTGTCCGGCACAGAAAAGCATAAGCCTGTCTTTACAAATGGCGGAAGTACCAGTAAAGAGCATAACTTTGGAGCTGCAAAAAACAGCTACAACTATTCCGACAGCAAATACGATTACAACCCAAACAATGGCAGAGAATATCACACTGAGCCCCAGCCAGTCCCTGAATATGATTTAATTGAATGCAGCTCAAATGTTCCTAGCCCGCAAACCAACGGAAGGCCCTGGCTCAGCGAGAATATTGATTTATCAGATTCTGAAATGAAATGCACCATTGATCGCACCAAAAAAGAGCTAGGCTCGGCCAAAAACTACAGAAGTAGAGAAGACTTAAATGATGATTGGAGTGACTGCAGTTTAAATGCTGATGAAAAATACTTTAAGTCAATTAGAATGCAAAACCAGAGCATCATGGATAAAATCCAGAAGATTGAGAATGAAATATCAGAGGTAGACTCTCTTATACATTCTTTGAGAAGGTAGATATTTCTTACTTTTTACATTTATTTTATAAAATCTTTATCTCTATTGATCTTTTTGCCATGGAATTCTCAATTTTATTATAAAAATTTTGTTTTTCTTTAGATTTGAGCAATTGTTGTTAATCTCTCAGAACTCAACATGATGATGGCTCATACTTAATAAATTACTCTGGTTATCAGTTATTTTTTATGAACCAGAATGGTTTTTAAGAAAGTTTTTTTAGATTTTGTTCATGAAAGAACATTTTTGAAATGTTTAATATAAAAACGATTATTTAAAGACCTTTAAGCCACAAGAAATATAAATGATATGCCTTTATTGTGTATTTTAAGGCAGAAATAGAATAGAATGACATCTGACAGCATCTTCGCTTTTTCAGGTTATCAAATATTATAAATTTGTTAAATTTTAGGCTAAAATTTTTACATTATTTTTTCTAATCTATACTCATTAACAAGACAAAAGAGGTGCAAACTACCGAGAACTTCTCAATACCAATGGTTTAACAAACAACTTATGTTATTATAAATGTACTTTCATACTTTTAACTTTCCTATCCCTACAGCTTCCACAGATAAAAAACATTTCTTAAATAATCACCCCAATGAACAGCTCTGGAAAACTGCAGTACCTCAATTCAGTAGAACTGGTAGAGTCATTTACTCCAGAAGTTGACCACACAAGAAAGAAGCTCATGACCACATTCCCATATCCATACATGAATGGCAAATTGCATCTGGGGCATCTTTACTCCTTAAGCAAGGCTGACTTTTTTACTTACTTCAAGAAACTTGAGGGATACAATGTCTTGTTTCCGTTTGCATTCCATTGCACCGGGATGCCCATAAGCGCATCTGCCTACAAGCTTGATCAGGAGCTTAAAGGAAAGAAGGTTGATGTAAGCGTATTGTCGATACTGAAAGGTCTGGGAATAGAAGATGTGAAGCCTTTTGTGGATCCTTTACACTGGATAAGAACCTTTCCAAAGCTTTGTATCGAATCTTTGAAGGCTTATCAAGGCGCAATTGACTGGCGAAGAAGATTTATTACAACAGACATCAACAAATACTATGATAGTTTTGTCCAATACCAATTTAGGAAGCTCAAGAGAATGGGATACCTAAATTTTGGCAAGAGGTATTCAATATTCTGTACGATAGACCAGCAAGCCTGCCTGGACCACGACAGGCGGAGAGGCGAGGGACTCAAGCCTGTAGAGGTTGTCCTTAGAAAGATTTTCATTGATGAAAATATTCTGCTGATAAGAGGAAAGACGGTTGAGGCCATAGAAAAAGTGGTGATGTCAAAAGACAAAATATTTGTATGTTTTATGCGCAGTGGAAAGCCCCATTTTATTGAGGAGGAGCTGTATGAGAATTTGAAGTACCAAGCGTCTGATATAGAATATGTCAAGACGGTTACAGCTGCAGAGATCAAGGATCTTGGAAAATTGGAAGTAGAGCTTATTGACAAGAGCATTTCATCTAAGATTGTAATGAGAAAAGACAACCCCAGCATTGGCAGCAATAAGAATGCAAGTAGTAAATCGGAATATGATTTGATTATGAACAGAAAGAATGAGGAGCTGAAGCTGGTGGAGAGTGAAAATTATATTAAGATGTACGAGCCAGAAGGCGAGATCATAAGCAGGTCTGGAAGCAAGTGTGTAGTTTCATTGCTGGATCAGTGGTACATTGATTATGGAAATGAAGGATGGAAAGAAAAGGCAAGGCTGTGCTTGAAAAAGATGACTTTGTCAAGTGAGACCCGTGCGAAACTAGAAGATGCACTAGAGTGGATTAACAAGTGGGGATTTAGTCGTTCTTTTGGCCTTGGAACAAGGATTCCCTGGGACAAGCAGTATCTGATTGACTCTCTTAGTGACTCTACAATTTACAATGCATTTTATACTTTTAAGCATTTCATGTTTTCTGACCTCGAGGGAAAAGAGGAGATATTTCCATCTTCTCTTCTCTGCGACGAAGTCTTTGAGTATATTTTTGGAGACATCCAAGAAATCCCCGAAAAACTAGCTTCTGTCAGCACAATCCTCAAAAAGTCTAAGGAAAGCTTTGAGTACTTCTATCCTGTTGATCTGCGTGTTTCAGGAAAGGATCTGATAGGAAACCATCTGATTTTCTTCATTTTCAACCATGTTGCCCTCTTTGATGAGAAATACTGGCCAAAGGGAATATTTACCAATGGACATCTTATGCTTAATTCACAGAAGATGAGCAAATCAGATGGGAACTATCTGACAGTAGAGGATGCCCTTGCGAAGTTTGGGGCTAGTGCCACTCGCATGTGCCTTGCTGACTGTGGTGACACTAACGAAGATGCCAACTTTGTAGAGGCCACAGCCAATTCAATGGTTCTCAAGCTGTACACCCTGACTAAAGTCGTTGAGTCCCTTAATACTGACACCAATCAGATAGCCAGTGTTGAAAATATGTTCAATGCCTTTTCTCTGAATGATGCATCTGTTTTGAATACCCAAGATAAGAAGAATACTGATGAAACCACTAACAAGGAAAATATTGATCTTAACAGCATAAAAAATATGAAAATTGAAAACAGCAGGGAATCTTTTATTTCTCAAATGTTTATGCAGGCAATATCTAAAAACATAAAATTGGCATTGCAGAGCCATGAGAATATGATTTACAGAGACGTTCTGAAATATGCTTTTTATGAGAACCTAAGACTCATTGAGCTCTACACTGCTTTAAAAGGCACTAATCCTGGTATTGTAGCTTATGGTTACAAAACTATGCTTCAACTGGTCTATCCTATTATTCCAAGTCTGGCCAATTATCTTTTGAAACTGAAGTTTGATTCTGATTTGTCTGTTCCTAAGGCTTACACCTCGAATTTGGACAAAACAAGAGCGATTGATCACCTTAAGAACATCTGCTCAAGAATTGTCACGCTGAACAAGAACTACGACTCTGTTGAGATTTCTGTTAGTCGAAATTATTGCCAGTGGAAAAGTGAATGTATGAAGATTGTTGATGGATGTTCAGAAAAGAGTGAAATCATAAAGAAGGCACAGGATGTAATCCAGAAACACGGTCTTCACAAAGGAAAGGCGATGGTATTCTGCATGGACTATTTTGCTTTTAAGGAGAAATACCATCTTGACTTTGACGAGTATTCGCTGTTGCTTATGTTTAAAGACTACATTGAGGAAAACTGTAGGCTTAAAGTTGAGATTTCTGTTGGTGATTATTCTGATCCTTTGAACCCTGACCTGAAATTCAAATAAACTGTTGTTAGTTTAAGTCTGTGTTTTCTCTTATCTTAACTTATTGTTATAATTTTTCTATCTTCATTAATTATTGCAATTTTTGTATCTTAAACATTACTTTATCAAGTGTTTTCTCTAATTCACCACAATTGAAATAAAAACTATGATTTATTTATTTCATTTTTATTAAACTTAAATTAATGTGATTTTGTTTGTGAACATCACTTTTTTGTTTCTGCCCCAATGTATCCAATCAAAATCTTTACAAATTATGAAATAGGCAAGATTAGCTCTTTCAAATTTGTAACTATCAACACTCCTATTTTGTATTCTCTGTTTCTGCAGAGCTGGTTTGAGAAGCTCCAAACCTTTATTTCTCCCAAAATCATGCCAAATCAAATCACTTGGATTGGCTATCTGTCCATGATCATCTCATTAATTTCAACAGTGTACTTCGATGCGAGCCTGCAATTAGCTCCCAGAATCCTGCCTCTGGTCAATTTCTGTTTCCTGCTTGTTTATTTTTGTGCTGATTTTTTGGACGGGATCCATGCAAGAAAGACAGATCAGTGCAGCCAGCTTGGGGCTCTCTTGGACCATGGGGTAGATTCTATCGTTGTTCTTGCAATTTTGTTGACGGCATGCTCCTCATTAAGATTAGGCATTAATCAAGAACTGGGATTCTTTGGATTTATCCTATTCTCTGGTTTCTATTTTGTTGCTCTTTTTATTAAGTATGTAGGATACATGAAGCTCAATCTAATATCAGGCCAATCTGAGGGCTTAATTTTAATCATGATCATCCATATAATAGCATTCTTCAAACCTAATTTCGGTATCACCCTGAAATCCCAGCTATTGCAGAAATCTACCCAGAAGCTTCGCCAGTCTCTGATGAACATCATTGGACTGATCTTTACGAGCGTATCTGTCTTTGAAATTTTGTATTTTACGAGCAGCAGCGTTTTAAGCGCAAGAATTATCGAGATCGTCACCTCAATCCTTCATCTGCATGTTTTGCTGTCATTTCTTTATTTTTTAAAATATTCGACTGTAAGATCTCAGAAAAAAGATTTCTATTCATTTATTTTCACCTTCAGCCAGTGCTTTACTGTTTGTTACATTGAGGAGACAGTAAGCTTTTTGACATGTTCTAGTGTAGATCATAACATATTTATAGCATGTTACTTGCTGTTGGCATCATTCGTTATTTCTTTTATCTATGTCAAAAGTAAAATTTACTTGTACTCCATCTTTGCCCTTTCAACCTTACATTTTTTGCTAAGGATAGGCTCGATTCTGGTAGATTTATCAAGAAAAACAAATTGCAAGCTATTCACCAGTTCTTTTTAATAAATGTTTGACTTAAGAAAAGCATTTTTACAACTTTATTTTGAATGTAAAAAATTGCATATTTTTTGCTAAAATTTCTTTAGCATTAGATGCTTTTTAAATACTTTTATTTACTTAGTTGCAAAGCTTTGCCTGAAATATTAATTTTATCCAAGTAAATGCGAATTTTTTCAGACTCATCAACCAGGTACGCAACTGCAGCTTTGATTACATCCATCTTTACAGGTGGTTGAGAAGAAAGCATAGCGTTCTCGTCAATCTTTGTGCTGAAACTTTTAATTTTGGTTCTAAGTTCGAGAGATATTTCATTAATTGCATTGGCATAGATTGATTTTCGTTGGCTTAAATTCATTGTAGACATTATCGCAGGCATAAAGGTAAGAACCTTCAGATAACAGCTAAAAGTTCGATCAGTGAATAGAACCTCAATTAGATGATCTTCGTTTTCATCAAGAACATCTTCAACCCTGTTTTTTGCAATATGTCCAAATAAAAAAATAGCCTCAGCAAGCTTCAAATACTCTGTTGTGCCATTTTTAAGAAATTTCAGACTTTCTATTCTAAAATAAGCGCTTATATTGTATTTGTTGAAGAAAAACCTTCGATAAGCCGTTCTAAAGTCGTCAACATCATCAAAGTTTTCCATATTCTTGGAAAAATTTGAGAAATTACATATTTTATTCTCATCAGAAATGTAGACTCTTTTATTGCGTCCAGGTAAATCAAGTCCATATCTTCTACCGTACTGACTTACTTTAGAGTCGACAAAAATCTTAAGTGATAGCATATAAGTCATAAGCATCATTCTGACATTTATTGCCATGATTTTAAAATTTGTAAAAATTTGCATTGGGGATATATTTTTGCAGAAAAGTTTTGAGAAAAGAAAAAATTATTTAGGTCTTTGTAAAGGCCAAATTAATTTTGGGTCTAAATACCATTAAAAATATCTTTTTAATCATAGATTGCTTCTGGAAATAATTTTCTGAGTTGTATTTTTCCCAAGTATCCATCTTCTTCATTTTCATCTGAAATTGAATTTTTGTCAATTTTTAAAGTTTCCAAAGATCCGAGTAAATTGGCTATTTCAAAGGGCAATGACCTAAGAAGATTATTAGAAAGAATAAGTGATTCAAGACTTAATAACAGGCCAATTTCATGTGGCAAGACTATTAACTTGTTAAAGTTGAGTTTCAATTCAACCAGCTGCATTAAATTGCCTATTTCTGGGGGCAAGAACATAATTTCGTTGTGGCAAAGGCTCAATTTTCGCAGAGAACCAAAACTTCCTATCCAGGCAGGCAAAAACTCTAGATCATTGGAATTGAGTTCCAGTTCTTCTAAATTTATTAAATTTCCAATTTCAGGCTGCAAGACTTTTAGTCTGTTGGAGCTAAGATTTAGATTAACTAGCCCTACCAAGTTGCCTATTCTTGGATGCAGAAAATCAAACTTGTTCTCAGAAAGATCCAGCTTTCTCAGAGATTTTATGTCGCCTAATTCAGCTGGCAGAAGCTCTAGGTTGTTAAAACCGAGTTCCAGCTCTTTCAACTTTACTAAATTGCCAATCTCAGGTGGCAAAAATTTCAGCCAGTTATACTTGATCTTCAATTCAACCAAATTTACTAAATTGCCTATTTCAGACGGCAAGAATTGCAGCATGTTATGATTGATGTGGAGTACTTGCAGAGACTCAAGGTTTCCTATCCCATTTGGCAAGAATTGCAATTTGTTATGGTCTAAATGTAGTCGGGTGAGTGACTTTATTCGAGTTATTTCTTCTGGCAGAAAGACTATTTTGTTTGATTGAAGAAATAAAAACTTTAAATTAGACAGCTTGCCTATTTCAGGCGGTATCAGCTCTAAATTGGTGTTTCTGAGTGCCAGTATCCTCAAAAATTTTAAATTGCCTATTTCAGGCGGCAGATAGTCCAATTTGTTGTAGCTAAGAATCAGTATTTCTAATCTGTTCATCTTACACAGCCTAAGTACTTCAGGTGATAATCGATTATTTATAAGACTCAAGATACACAAACTTTTCATTCCAAATATAGATTTAGGCAGTGCTGTTATCACATTATTATCGGCCATAATAACTTCTAGTCCTGCTAATTTGCCTATGCTTTCTGGAAATGTCTTTAATTTATTATTTTTACACCTTAGAACTTTCAATTTTTTACATTCCTCAATGTTCTCATCGATTGAGGAGATTTCTTTCTCATTTAAGTTAATACTACTTTTTTCTTTATCTGCATCTGTAAATTTGTAACGCAAACATGAGGTATTTGTTAATAAAAACACAGGTTTAAGGATCAGGTTAAGAGTAATATGCATGGGAGTAAAAATTTTCAAATTTTTGAAGAGGAATAAAATTTTGTACTTAATGCAAAATATTAGAATGATGAAAAACTTTGTGATGTAAGAAATGTGTACTGAGACTCTAAATTGACAACAAAGCTTTGTCATGAAAATTCTATAAGATTTCTTTGTTCTAAAATAGAAATTGTCAAAAAAGTTTCTTAGCAGTAGTAGTTGAAAAAAAATCTATAGATTAGCAAAAGTAGCATTAAAAATCAAATTTTATTTAATTTCATTATAAGTTCGACACCCTTCTTTTGGAATTCTTTCTCCGTCATCTGACCTGAAAGAGCTTCCAAAATTTCTTTTTCAATGCAATCTTTACAGTCTTTCAAAGTGCGCTGAATTTTAACATTCCTGCTTTCGTTGGGCTTTCTTTGAGCAATAATGAAAGCCTTGAGGATTTTGAGCCTGTCGTTTGTGGGCTCAAAAACGTTGTCACCAGCAATAAATTTTTCCTTTTCATCTTGATATTTTGCAAAAATTTTATAATCAGTATTTTCACCAGGCATAAAGTTTGCTTGATAAAGAACAGGGTTTTCAATCTTCTGTATCTTACCAAGATTGAAAAGCCTTATTTCTCTTTCTTTGGCAGTCATCTCTTCGACCTCTTCTCCACTCAAATTGTGCAGTTGCTTCTTAAAGCAGCTGTTCTGAATTTTGTATTTTTCGTCCAATCGCTTCAATTCTTGTATGTAGTCTCTTTCATCAAGAATACTTTCAAATGCAGCATTAAATTCACTTTCTACAAGGCACTCTGGGCTATTAAATTTACAGGGTATCCTGGAAGTGATGGGGAAGCTGTCTCTTGAACTGAATAAAGATGGGGCAACAGCATTTCTAGTGCTGAGGTAATTTAGGGCTTCTATAGCCTTAATATTGACTGCAATCTCATCTGAACTTCCATATTTTGACAGCAAGCTATGGGCTTCATGATAGTACCCAAGAAAATACAGACATTGTGATTTTAATATCTCAACAGCCTCGCCTTCAAGCTTTCTTAAAATTTTCAGTGATTTTTTAAAGTCCTTGAGTTTATAGTATGCATAAGCTCTTTCAAAAGACTTCTTAGGAGCAAAAACCAAGGCTTTGGGATAGTCTCCTAAGCAAATAGCAGCTACAGCCTTCTGCAAATCAAATTCTGGGCTTGGGAGTTCCAGTATTTTCTCGTAATTATTAGATTTAAATAGTTCTTCAATATTCTCCATTAGGGGATCTTATTATAAACTATAAGAAATACTAAAGTTTTTGAGCAAAGGACTGAAGTTCTATTTTTATTTAGTTTTGTTCTGCGCTTTGTCAATAATTACCGAAAGAATGCTATTTTTTGGCTTTGAAAAGAACAATATTGCCAATTTGCAATCAATAATTCATTTGGTTTTTAACTTAATAATTTAATCAATAAAAAAGCCCAGAATTGAAGTGCCTTGACAATCCCTTGAGAATAGAACCTGATCGTAAAAAAAAGTGGGCAGAGGAAATAATAAAAAAAACGAATGAGTGGTTGGATGTTATGTTGTTGGATAGCAAAAGAAAGCCTTGAAAAATAGTTATAAAGAAAGAGAAGAGGAACGGCTTGGGATTAACAGTAGATTTAGACATAATTGAAACATACTCTTCAAGATAGCATATGGAGAAGCCTTGGGAAAGAGTGACAAGGTAAAATAATTTCATAGAGGATGGGAGGTCTTCTAAGACAACTATCGGGATCATGCAGAACACAAGTACAAAAACTCTCAGGAGATCACAGAAAAAAATTTTATAAGGGGTCTTTTTCTGGTGATGATAAAAATCGTAGAATAACGACAGGACTAAGCTTATAATATACACAGCCATTAAGGAGTGAAGTATCAAGAATTTTGTTTCCTGCAAAATAAACATGTTTGAGTGAAGAATGCTCGTACAAAACTTGGGATTAACAATAGAAACAATATGCAGAGCCACTATTGACAGAAGACCTTCAACACACCCAGAAATGGACGAGAATTTTAAGCATCCAGAATATTTTTCACCTAGCTCTGCCAGGTAAAATCCCAAAAGCATGCAGAAGAGATAAAAGAAGGCTGTAATGGAAAACCCTAGCCTTAATGCGGAGCTTAGAGAAACCCATGCCGCAAAAACAGCAAAGGAGTCAACAAAGTGATCGACTATTTTTCCCAATTGTGTAGACTGCTTTGTGTTCCTGGCATGTATGCCATCAATTGAGTCTGTAAGAATGTAAACTAATATAGAAAAGGCACTAAGCAACGAAAGAAGTCTTGGTGGGTTGCTTAGGTCAGAATCAAAGCGAAGAATTGCTAAAAAGCCGGTCATCATGGATATAAACCCAATCCAAGTGATAGCATTGGGAGAAACATAATTTGGAATAAATTTCTGGAGATAAATGCAAAAAGGACAGATTGCTAGCTTGTAGAAGAAAGGATTGCCAGAGGAGCTGTGAGATGAAAGCCTCATGTTTTTAAGCTGTCCAATTCTGAATTTCTCAAGCGGATACATGGGGATGGTATTTTAAACTAAAATTTTACGTTTGCATTAAAACCTATTTAAAAATAATTTATACTGCTTAATTGACAACTGAAAATATTTTACAAACAAGAACAACAATCAATATGTTTTAACTGCGTTCCCTTTTCTGATCGTTAGTTTGTCAAAACTGAATTCAAAGTTATGATAAAAAGATATTTAATCTATTTTTTAGGCAGAGATTAGCAGTATTCAGGGTCAAACTCTTGAGGCATAATATCCTTTCCAGCAGGATTCTCTTCCTTGTGAACCATTTTTACAAATTTATTGAAAACTCGCAAGGAATTCGTTTCTAAAGAGACTGGCGTATAAATCGATCTTTTATATTCCTTAGAAGAAAATCCATAGGGCAGATTACTTACGTATTTTGCCGGAATTTCCATATTTTCGTTGATGATCACATTGCTTTTACGATAATCTTGTCTATCTGCAACCCTAATTCCCGGCTTCTTTTCTATGATTGTATTAAATTTGTTCTTTACAAATTCTATGCCTTCTCCGGCCCATGTGTCCCATCCAGGCAGAGAATGCTCCAGTATTTTTGGAGCATCTTCTGTGGTAACGGCAGTCTTCTCTCTCAAAAACTCTTTCTCATTCAAATTTGTATCTTCCTTGCAAAAAGCAGCCGAAACTATCGCATTTTGTGTATTAGACGCCTCTTCACTTTCCTCAGCAATCTCAATTTTATTATTAAAGGACAGCACAGGTCTGAACTCTTCAAGGTTCTCGCTTTCTTTATCTTCTTGCTCGGAATTCTCCTCTTCAGAAATAGGCTCCAGCATCTCATTTTTGCGCAGCTTATCTCTTCGTTTCATCTTTCTATAAGTCTTGCTTTTGATTTTTCGGATTCTTGCCATTTTTACATCAAATTCATATTTTGCATGCTTTTTCTGGATCTCTTCTTTAATGTTCTTGCTTTTTAAAATTCTGTCAATATTGCTTTTCAAATTACAGCTGGGAATCGTTGAATAGAAGCTGTTGCTCGCTGGCTTGTTTTTCATTTTTGGCTGTGCAAGAAAATCGTCGATTTCGTCTTTCACAAATGCATGTAAGGAGTCATTCTGCTCATTAAGAACTTCCAAGTCAACACAAGTTCCATCGTTGAGCATTGCTAATTCCTCTAACGTAATTTTTCTCTCGCTCATGGATACAAAAAATTTGTGCTTGAAAAACAAAAATGGACAATTTATTTTTTAGGACAACGTATCCTTATAAAACATGCTCAAGTGGCAAACATTGCCAAATGCATTCCATTGAATATCTTTTGGTCAAAAGATACTGTTTCTAAACTTTAATCAGTAAAATATCAAAAGAGATTCTTATTTTAGAAAATTTATAAAACATTATTTTGCAGATTTCTTTTTATTTCTTAGAAATTGACAGCTTTGACAAGAGGCATTCAATATCTTTTGACTTTATTCTTGCCAGTTTTTCTTCAATTGCTGATTTCTGTGATGGACTGCAACAAGAATAAAATTTGGCAAAAAAACTTTCAAAACTCGATTTTTTGTTGTTTTCAGGCACGAATCCGTCAAAATAAGAGTCAAAAGAGCTGAATATTGGATCGAGCATATTCTCGTTTTTTTCTAATAAGAACTTGAGAAGAGAATACCCGCCTTCACTGGTCCAAAGCGACGCCTTTACAAGTTGATCCCTAGCTTGAATAGTATTTCTGTTGTCCTCCAAAAACTTATCCAGCAACTCTGCATTTTTGATTTCGTGGCCTCTTTCAAACAGTATTTCTGTTGTAGACTCCCTGCATGCCTCAGAGCAAATTCCAAAAAACTCTGTTAAAAACCGAAATGTCTTCTCGTCTTCAACTATTTGAGAGAAGTACGACTCAAAATATAATTTAACACTACTTTCAATTTCTTCGCAGTAGTCAGGCTCTAAATTCACAAATCTCAAAATATTCAGTATTCCAAAGAGCTCGGATATGCGCATCTTGTTTTCTAAGAACGATGTACCTGTGTTTGAGGATGGCCTTGCCCATTTTTTCGATCTCTTTTCCTGCTTCCCAAATATTTTCTTAATTTCCTTCTTGCTTTCTACAATATCATATTCTATTTTATTTCCCTCAAAAAGGCTACTGTAGTCCAAATCAATTTTTGAAGGCTTTACTGCTCTACTGAAGCAATAAGATATGTAGTCTTTCTCTTTTTGCGACATTGGAAAGTTACTATTATGCATTTAAAGGGTTCGTCTTTGGACTTATAAAACAATTAAAAGAGCCATCTTCAACCTCAAAATATGTTTTTGTTTTTAGTTGAGGGAGGCAAGACTAAAATGCTTCTCTTTGTTCATAAGTATCTTTTGAATTTTATGACTTAAATTGCCAAAAATTTAGAGCTCACAAATGAAGAATGGATTTGTTATAACGTCTAACATGAACAGAGAGGAAAAGTCGTTCAAAGAGTTTAAGGATAAAGTCGAAGGTGTGGTGGCAGTTCCCTCTAAGAATTCTGTCAATTCTCAATCTAATTTTTATCAACTTCTTGTGGAAGAATTGAAAAATTTGAAGATTAAAGATATCTTTGCTGTGAAAGAAAAATACAAGAGCTTCTTGCTAGTTGAAAACAGAAGTTCAGCCGAGCCAACAAACATATTAAGACAATGCAGAAACAAAAACATTGAGTTTAAAAATGTTCTGAGAGTTGTTCCCCTGGATTTTTTGTCAAAATTTGATCAAAAATTAATTGAGGATTTTATTTTGAAGCGTCCCTTCAAAGGAAGCTATAAGATATTGTTTGAAGGGCGACTTTGCCCTGAAGATCTGAAAGAGAGAATGTTCCAGATAATAATACCACTGATTCACGGGAAGGTCAAACTTGTTAATCCAGACTATGTTATTATTATTCAGGCATTTAAAAATTTTATAGGAATCAGTGTGATGGAAAACGACGTTAAAAACTTCAATTTTTCGGCTGTAAACAGTTCAATCAAGACATGAGAGGGTTCATGGGCTATGTAGTTTTGTCATAGAAAATACTGGTCTAATAAGAATTTAAAGGTCTTTAAAGCCCCTGGCACAATGTTTAAGATGCTGTTTAATCCAAAGCTTTTCCTAAAAGAAGGTTTGGTGATGGCTGTTCCAATATTAAATTTTAAAATTATTGTCCAATTTAAAACTTTTAATTTTTCAATTTAGATAAAAATTTGCACATGAGAAATCCGTAATATGGCCAGATTGCCGCACAAAAAAGAAAACTTGAAGAACAAAAAAATTACCAAAGAGTCAAATAGTGAAGCATCATGCTTTTCAGAAAAGAAGGCTCCTAAGGAAAGAGGCCCCACAAAAAAGCAGCTTAGGGAAGAGCTGAAAGCGGAAGAAAAGCTTAAAAAAATAAAAAATCAGCAAAAGAAAGGAAAAATTACGTCTGAAGAGGCTCAAAGCAAGAAGAAAAGACTTATGGATACTGAAAAAAAGCCCGCGAATGGAAAGGCTAGAAAAGAAAACATTTCCACTGAGCAGAAGGAGCAATGCATTCTGACATCGGACAAGGACAATTCGAAAAACACAGAGTTAAAAGATGACAGCAAAAAAAGTGGTTTACCAAAGCGTAGCAGTAAAAATTTGCAACTAAAACGGAAAAACGAAAAGAAAATGACTGAGGAAAATGCAGAGAAAAAAGCTAAAAAGCACAGTAAAAAGAAGAAGAACAGCGCAAAAGTTGGGAAGATTTTTTATACAGAAGAAAACATAAACTCATTTTTGATAGAAGCAAAAGACAAAAATTTGAAAGACAAGGCTGCTTCTATGATTATGTTTTTGTTCAAAACGTTTAAAGAGAATCCTGCTGAGCTTTTAGCAAAGATAAAAATATTAACAAGTGATAAAAAGGTAAATACAGAGGGGCTCAGCACTCATATGGCTATAATTAGTCATCTGTTTATGTTTTTTGGAATGAAATCGGATTTTTTCGAGAATTTGTTTAGCCTCATCATGTCAGACAGTCTGTTGTCCAAGTATGCGTGCTCTTATCTGTATTCCCAGAGATTTGACAATGAAGAATATGATGAGCACTTCCACAAAATTTGTTCAGAGCTTGCAAGAGTCCTTGAAAAGACTTCAGCATTGTCCTTAGATGATTATTTAGACTATGTAAATGAAATTGATCTTATGGAAAATCTTGAGGATTTTAAATTTGATGAGGCTCATGAAGATAGTGAACTAGGTGCAAACCAGAAAATGGATAAGTTTGAAGAAGCACAGGACATGCTATGTGAACCTGATGAAAATGATGACACCTTTTCTTTAAAATCTCTAAATGATGATGATGAGATCAGGAGGATTGATATGGAATTGGGAAAATATTTTAGCAAAGGCTCTCTGAGTCTCAAGGAAAGCGTCTACGTGTATTCTCTTTCAAAGTACTTTGAAACCTTTTTAAAGACAAACTATGCTACAAATATTGATCACTTGAAGATTATTTTGTATTTTTATCAATTTGACTCAATTTCAGTCATTTTTAAACACATTGTTAAAAAATTCGTCTCTAAATTTAACGATTCTAAAAGGCTTTTTAGAATTTATCAGATCTGCTGTATCGTTGATCCTAGCTTGTACGGTTTATACAACGTATTTTTATCTGCCTGTAGAACTGATTTCCAACACCTAGCGTTTCTAAAATTAGCCTTTAATTTTGGGCATGAGGATTTTTTAGTCGGCAAAATCAACAAAGATGCCTTTTACGATGTTTATTCTCCAAACTTAGGGCCGGAATTTGATGATTTTATGAAAAATGTGGTTTTGGCTGAAAATAGACATCAGAAGCTGGTTGAGCTATCTCAAAAAGTTTATAGTACCGATGTTCAAGAAGAAATATCTAAAGCCATTGATAGAACCAAGAGCAAAAAGGATACATCTTTGAACTTCGGTGAGAATTAAATTTTTACAATCTTTATTTGTTTTTTAACTTCACATTTGAAAATTGGTCTGTAATATTATTTGTTATAGCATTCAAGTTTTTGGAAATTAGTCAGCATTTGCTAAAAAACAGATCATTTTTGATCTCAAAAATTTGGCAAATTTTAATTTATTATTCGTCAGACTCATCGCTGCCATCAATTACTTCTTCTTCGTCTTGCTTAGAATTGCCGAGTAGTGTGTGGCGCAGTTTCTCACCGTACACTCGTGCTGGGTTTATAACAGAAAAATCGCCTCCCAATCTTTCGATTTCATGCTTAACAAGCTCGCTGGCTGAATTTACGCTGTAAAAGGCTTCTTCTTTGTCATTCGATACTTTAACTATCGAAAATATTGGAGACTTTAAAAGAACAATTTCCAGCTCATCATCGAATTCTAAAGCCTTTGAAAAGGCTTTCTTTATAGAATTGACACCGTCTTTGGCGCAAGTCACCTCTACATCAATTCGCACTTTGAATGAGGATGCTTTAAAATAGTCTGAAATGACTTTTTTGAACATTTCTCCATTTGGTTCGTTGTCTAAAATAGTCAGATCGTCCTTGGCTTTTGAAAAGTACGCAAAAAGTGTGCCGTGCTCTTCTGCCTTCTGATAGCCCCAGTTTTCATATAGCTCAGCAATCGAACACTCGGCAATTTTTGCAACCTTTGACATAATTTGATACACCAGTTTGCTCTTGTTAAATCTATCCTTGCATTCCTGTTTCTCAATATCGCTGACCCTTTTAAGACTTAAATCTATGAATCCTGTCGATTCCTCTACCTTTAAAACTTGGCAAACTTCTATATTTCCTACTTTTGTGACCTGTGCAATAGTTTTGAATCTCTTTTTTGAAAGCTCGCCACTGAGTATCAGGCCAGATAGATTCCCGTACTCCAAAAGCTCCATGGTGACTACATCATGTGAAACTGATGATATTTTTCCTATTACAGTCTCACCTTCGACTGGAAATTTCTTACTGCTAATTCTGCATTCAAACATTTTGTGGTAAAATTTTTACAACTAAAATAACTTATTTTATCCTTAGCAGCTGAATTTTGCGGCAACAAAGTCTAAAAGCTTGATCCCCGGTCTTTCTTTGTATTAGCCGTTAATATTATTTATCATTTCTTATTTCAAGGCCTGTAATCAGCAACAACCTAATATTAAAGCAAATTATATGTTTATAGTGGCCAGTCATTTTGATAATAATTATGCATTGAATATTTAGCCAATTGAAGTATCTCAATTATGGGCAAGTCTTGAATGTTTAAAATAGGCCTGTATCAATGCAAATGCCTAGTAAAGACGTGTTAAAAAACTGATTTATTTTGTAGTGCCTAATTTATGGCAAAGATGTGAGCTCTTACACAATTATCTGCATTTGTAAGCTTATTGCTCACTAACACACGGAAAATTTGGCGCCAAAAGTTTTGAACAGACAGCGATCAGCTCAGAATATTTATTAGGTAGCAAAATATTCTTTTTCTGCCACAAATAATTTTATTTTTCAATTTGACCATTCAAAATTTTCTCCTTTTCGATATTTAAAATACAAATAAACAAGTCACAAAATGCACGATGAGTTCAGTGAGCTGTGCCTCAAAATCAAGAAATATGCAGACCTCGCCACAAAAAAACTTCATTGCCCAGAGTGGCAATATGAAAACTCAGAAATAACTTATTTGATTATTTCCCAATGGCTAAAAGAACTAAGGGCAAGCCAGAAATTTCAGCAGGACATTATACTAGGCCCAATATCGACATCCAGTGGGTGTAGCTTCGAAGAAAACTACAAGTCCAAAAACACAGCCAGCCCAAGAGCGCTTTCAAGTCGTGATGATTCTCTTTTTTATCAGAAAAAAGTCCTTCAAAGCAAAAGTTACTGCCAAGTTGTTGGCTTTTACAATCTTTTTACCAATGAACTGAGACCTCTTTCTATTTTCGACCCCAAAAAACCGAAGATTTTTGTTGGATCGCTTGAAGTTTCTGACAAATCAATTGCAATCGAAACAATCCAGCCCAAAATCAGCATCGACATAATTGGTCATAAGTACAGGCTCGCAAAAAACAAAATTGAATCACGGATTGATCTTGATATGACTGGTCTCAAGGCATTTGGAGTTGTAAAATGCACTTCAGAAGCTGGCTCAACTTTTGAAATCAAATATACAAGACATACATCCGGATACGATGAGGTTTTTTGTCTTGCAAATTCGAGGCACCAGCTAGAAGTGCTAGTTGAAGTTTTAGAGTTTTTGCAAATTTCTCCGCAAAAATTTTTAAACTGCAAAATTAGGCTCTACATTGGCAAAAAGGTTGATTCTAAGAACCTGGTGCAGGATATATCATACTTTTCAAAAAACCACTGTCTTTCAGACATTATTCTCAATGATTTAATTGATTACTTAGAAGACTCAATTATGCGCAGTTCCTGTGATCTTCTAGCCTATGAACTATATTTGACAGCAATATTCTATAAAAGAGTATATAGAATAAAAGATAAAGAAAGGAGTGAAATGCGAGATAATACAAGATGCTTAGAAGAAGACACACTTATAGAGAATTTACTCAAACTAAATGTTAAGGAAAGCTCAAAATTATTTTCTAAGACCAAACTTTTGAACAAACTGAAGAAAATCTATAATCGGCCTAGACAGGAGATCAAAAATACCAAAGAGCATCTGCCAAATGCGTCCATTGTTTGGAACCAGATGCTTGACTTCTCATCCTTTGCTAGATTCTCAAAAAACATAGATGCTGTTTTAAATCTAGAACCTAAAAGCCTCCTTCATAAGCTTATTTATATTATGAAGTATCACAAGCTTGGAATAAAGTTTGAGACAGAGTATATTAGAGCATGTATTCCACTGAAGACATGTACATTCGTTGAATCAGTGTTGATCTATAAGATTTACCGAGAATGCAACCTCAATACAGATGAAACCTTCTTTAATGAGACGTTAGAAAAACTATCAAAAACGTTTTGTAAGGAGCTAAATTACAAACTTAAAAATCATATCAAGGTGTCCAAGATGTTTGATGATCTCGTTGCAAATTTTGATGTTGAGATTGGCAATACAAACGGGGACAAATATCTGCGAGATATTCTGATACATGACATTTCATCCGTTTTCCTTGCAAGAATACATAAGGTTTGTGAAATTGAACAGCTCAAAGAAATTTTCAATGCAACAGTCTTGTTTGAAAAAGTTTTTAAGATAAAAAATTTGAGATTAGAAAAAATGCTAAAAGACAAAGCTCTCAAATTCATGAAAGACTCATAAATGGCAATAGAGCATTTTAAGAACAAAAAGTTATTGACACCAGCTTTGGTGCCTGTCCAGCTATAAGAACATGCTTTTCTTTAATATTAGATATTTCGTAATGAAAAACTATTTCTAGTAAATAAACAGAAGCAGTAATACAGCATTTATTTAGTGTTTTTTATTAACAGCCGATATTTTCTTCAATATTGTTTTTCATTAAAGCCATAATAATGAATTTAAAAAAAATAATAAACCTCATCCATGATTGACATTCCCAATCGCAAGCCACATTTTCTTCAAGAAAAGTTCCAAAAGCCGATTTTTTTCTTTAAAAATGTAGATTTGACAATGGATGGATTTAAATTTGAGGATTTCGAAGAGTTTCAAGTCAAAGACACCATACCAGCAACCATGCACAAGCTGCAGAATTTCGTAAATGCTGCTTACATGAACGAATACTATATTGTTATTGTTGGGCAGCAGAGAAATAACATAAAAATCATTTTCAGAAAGAATTTAAAATGTCATGGAAGTGGAAATAGCCTTCAAGAGCCCATTCCCTTCAAACGCAAAGATTTTTCTAGCAGGCGTGAGAAAACTTTTTACCAATTTTTGAAACTTATTGAAGTAGAAAGAGTCAGAATAGCGTTCAATTCCTTAGTTAAGAAGGTACTTCTTAACGCTGATCAGGTCATCATACAGTTTGAAAGCTGTGTCTTTATTTATACTCCTCTCTCCACTTGTACGATAGATGCTAAATCCATTGACATAGCTTTTAATTTCTACTTTTATATTTTAACTGAAAATCAGATTCTGATCTATAATGAGAAACTGCACAAAACTATTGATATTAGCAGGAAATGTGATTTTATAGTTCCAACAGCTGCGCATATCTTTCTAATCCGTGATTCTTTTATATACAAGATTATTGATGATGAAGCAATACTCTACTTTGATACTCTCCACTTTATAAAGGATGTTGTTTTTGACGATACTCACATGTATTTGTCGACGCCTTTCAGTATAATCAAACTGGGATTGCACGTTAGAACACACGAGTCTATTGCCATAAAGGTATTTTCTCCTTGTTTAAGGATGATGGATGATTTCGTTATACTTCATGACTACAACAACGGTATCGGCATGTTTTTGAAGAAAGATTTGCAAAAGTTTAATCTTAGATCATTGAATTGGGATTTAACTGGGATAGCTGCCTTTAAGAATGAAATAGCATATCTCGGCAGTAAGGAGCTTCATCTAATCAAATATAAATTCTTGAACGGGGACTTAGTTGCCGCAGACTACGAGGAAAAAACAGATAATTGTGTATGGCCCAGGCACACATACATAAAGTCTCCTGAGCAGGTCAAAGACCTCATCAACAGTCAAGAAGGCCCCGACCCCTATGATTACTACGGTGTTACTTTCAGAAATCGCCGACAAAAATTTTACAAAAAATTTCTATCTTTCAAATCTAAATATTTGCCCAACACCGATGATGATGATTTTGACGAAATTTTTAATGTTGGAGACAACCAAGATTTTAATTTATTTGCAACCGAGCATAATCTAGATTTGAACTCTAAAAAAGATTTTGTTGTCAAAGAAGAAGCTCCAAACTTCAATACACCTGATTTGCATGAGAATAAAAAGGACAAGATTGCTGAAGATGTTAATTTAAAAAGCAGATTGAAAGACTGTCAAGAGGTCAGTGAGGGTAATAAATTCTTCGATACCCCGCCCCTGACAGCACCAAGCCAAGATTTTTACAAGACAACCGGCAAATCCTTTGAGCGTGCGACTCTATCTGATCAACACCAAGATGTCTCAGGCAATCAGAAGACAAATGGATCTTTTGATGAAGATGAGCACAATATAGAAGATTACTTAAAGAATGAGAATATTTTTGCAAGTGAAAGTACAAGTACTGAAGGATCAGAGGATGGGCTGTTTTTTGATGATGAGGATTATATCAAATCCACACAACCGGGAGACAATGAGTTTCTTAATGCAGTTAGAAAGAGGCAAAAACCATCTGCAGAGCACAATGTCAAGCTTTTAGGAACAAGAACACCATTCTACACAGCATTCTCTTTGATAAAGAAACCAATCAACAATCCGCTGACATATTACAAACCTTTAGAAACCTTTAACAAAAAGATCAAAAGGGTCGTTAGATTTTCAGACAAAGGGCAAACATACGAAACTTCGTCTTTTTTCTGCAAAAGCCACTTCAAGTTCTTCAAAAAAAGGTTTAAGCAGAGAGACAGCACTGAGCTGGAGACAAAGCACCAGGTTTATGATTTTATTTCTGAAGAATTCAAAAAAATAGTTGGATACAGGACAGATAAAAACAAAAGCCAAGATAAGAAAATAGATCTGTCGAAGAGAATGAAGGGTGGGTTCTAAGGTAACATTAAATTGTAGCTTCTGCTAGTCTTTTTCTCATTTACAATGTCTCATTGGGTTTTTTCAGACAGCCTCTGTTTTCTCTGAATTTAGTTCCAAAAAAACACCCTGAATGATAATAAGAGAAAGGGACTACAATCCCACGAGAATTGCCAGGCGTGGACAGCGCTACAAGGTGATTCGTGAAATTGGATTTGGGACATTTGGGAAAATTCTTGAGATTGAGAGTAGGGACGGCAGATTTGCTCTGAAGACATTTACTTTTGCAAACGACAACTATCATTTGACAACCATAAGAGAAATCAAGGCTATGAGAACAATAAGCAATCCTTATGTTCTTGAAATAGAGGCCATAATCGAAGAAGAAGGAAAATTTAATCTTCTCTTCGAATACTTCCCGAATGACTTGTATAAAATTATCGGGACTGAGAACTTTACAATAGATGAAATCAGACACATTTTTTGGCAGATTCTCAAGGGTGTTGAAGCCATCCATGAAAAGGAATATCTTCATAGAGATCTCAAAACATCGAATATACTCGTAAAGAGACTTTCAAGCACCAGTCCCAATATCAAAAATGAAATGAGCCACTCGAGCGAAGTAATGGGCAAAATGTCTAATCTCCAGAATAGTTTTGAGGCGTATGACAAAAGAGAAGAAGTAGAAAAATATGAGCAGCAATCCCAAAGTGTTCATCAGACTTCAGTGATTAGCCATCACAAAGACCGACATTCACCACAATTCGATGATGATAGAAATATGATGAAGAGTAGCGAGCAGAATCTAGCACTGAAAGGCGATTATGAATCTTATAGCAAATGTTTACGCCACAAAAACACGAATTATATTGTTTCTGACGGTCGACATTACAAAGATCATGATCAAGACATCAGTGGAGAGATCCATTGTAATAAGGAAGCAAATTCAGGACAAGCATCTGAGGCAGTGAAAAGAGGATGTCCAGAAGACACACAGAGCGTAAAAAAGAGTTGTATCCAGCAGTCCTCATCTTTACCTTGTGAGAGGAGTCATGAAGAGTTTTTGCACAATACTTCCAATTATAGAATTAGGATTTGTGATTTTGGGATGTCCAGAATCAAAAGTAAGGAGATGACGCCAGGTGTTGTGACATTGTGGTACAGATCGCCTGAGTTGCTTCTGGGATCGACTGCATATTCCAAGTCTATTGATATTTGGTCCCTGGGCTGTATTTTATTGGAATTTTTCAAGAAAAAACCGCTATTTAAGGCCAACACAGAGGTGGAAGAGCTTGATGCGATCACAGAGCTTTGTGGGACTATTTCAGAGGACACTCTGCCAGATTGTACCAATCTTCCACTCTATGAAAAGTATAACCTCAACAAAGGAGATCGCAAAATTCTTGAGACATTTTCATCCTTTTCTCTCCAAGCTGCTGACTTGGCTGATAAAATGTTGAATCTTGATCCATCAAAAAGACCGAGCATCTCAGAATGCCTTGATCACCCTTTTTTCCAGAAATCTTCATAGTCTCATTTTTCATAAGAATATCTTTTTTCGAAAATTAAATTTGGTGATATGAAACATCTTAGTTTAGCTTCTTCTATCTTTAAGTTTTACCTGCTGAGTTCTTTTTCTAACAACTTTACTTTGGTGGCAAAGAAGAGTATGGTTTGTGAAAAAACATAAATATCTAATATTTTTGTTAGATACAAAAATAAATTTTTAGCAAATCATAAAATAATTTTAATATCGGCAATCGGTGTTTTTATGATTGCTCTGCAAGAGACAAATCTAACAAACAGTAGTTTAAAAAGCAATTTGTAGTTTAACATTGTAAAAGCATCCGTGTTTATTCTTTTTTGTTCAAACCTTGAAAACACAAAGGGCCGCACCTGCAAATTACAAGTTTTTCTTCATTTTTAAACTTTAGCTTCTTCTATGAAATTCAAAGCCTGTTCTCAAAGATACAATGAATTTGCCTGAAAGCCAACAGAATGACCAATCTAAAAACTCAATGACCATTTTAGAGTTTCAACCTTCAGCACTTACATAGGATTTCAAAACCTTTTCTAATTGTTTAAACACAAGAATGGCATCATTTTCAAACTCAAACCAAAGCCCAAATATGCTTTCTGAGCCATTAGCTTTGAATATCAAAAAATTGTCTTTAATCTCAAAGCTAAAATCCGAAGAACAGTTCAACTTAAAATCGTTTATATTTTTCCTGCTTAGCACAACCAATCTATACAATGGGAAGACCTTCCGTCTGTACAGTTGGAGTGACCCTTCAATAGACATTTCGGTCCATACATCATCAAAGCTATATAAAGTTACTTTTCCTGTAGTCAAAATAATCTCTGTAAAGTCGGGATCAATTCTTCGGATGTATCTGTTTAATATGAATTTCTGTCTTTCTGTAACTAAATCGTTTGCATTGTGGGAATCGTCCATTATTTGTTGGGACTGTGTGAGAAGTTTTATAAAAAACAAAGCTAAAGCACAAAAATTATCAATCAATAACTTTTCAGAAGCTTGCACCTTTGAACTTAACATATGCCTTGAAGATTTTATATTTTGCCATGAATCGGCGAAGAAGCAAATAGTAAATTCTTTAGCTTTTTCCAATAGTCTAAAATAAGATTTATTGCAACTAACGTAAAATTTGCAAATTAAATTTAGATATCTTGCTTTCTTGATCAATTTCTGCAACTCTTGAATGCCTTCTATTACGTTTGTAGCAAACCAATGCTTCGGGCCAATAAATCGAAATTAGGCACAGCTTATTCTAAAAAAGCTATATCAGAAATAATATATTTTTGAGAAATTGAAGCCCTATGTTTTTCCACCTTCTCAATCCATTCAAGCAGAACAACGTCAGCAGCAGCGAAATAACGAGACCATTGATGCAGAAGATTTATAAAAGTTTTATTGTTCTCTACACTGCGCCAATCTCAAAGGGAATGAAAGTAGATATTGATAAGTATGGCGGGATGGTCCAGAGCATCGACATGTGGTATTGTAAGCTATCTTCTAAAAACGAATATGTTTATATCCCCACATCGTTCATATATGATAAAGTTATTAAAATTAAAAAATAGGATGTGTGAGTTGATTCTGAAAATAATTTCGAGCTGCTTTTGTTTTAGTCTATGTCAGACAAATGATTTAAGTAAATAGAATTCAGTCTGGTAGCTGATTTGTTTATGTTAATTTTCAAATGACCTATTTTGTATTTTTTAGAAAGCATCACTCGTTCGTGTATAATTTAATTTTGTCTAGGCTTAGCTTAAATTCGCAATCAGCGGCTGCAAAAGTCAAAAGATTTCTTGGCTGCTTTTATTGTGCAGGAGATTTAGTGAATGTTATTGGTGATCTCAAAAATTCTAAAACATAAATAAAATATCCAGGATTATCAGTATGATCAAAGTAGAGATTATATTGGACAAAAAGAACTATATGCCGTCAGAAACAGTGAGGGGAAAGATTTTTCTCAAGACACAAGCAGACTTCTATTTAAAATCTCTGCATGCCAGATTTTATAAGCACCAGAAGATCTTTTTGAAGACACTAGACAAAAAAGATCCAAACATTTTGATCGATAAAGACAATATCCAAAAAGACATCAAATGCTTAATTTCAGAGAACATGCAGCTGTGCTCTGGAATCACAATTTTTCCATTTAACTTGCGGATAAAAGACGATGAGGACACATCTGGTCAGGCCAAAGGCTATTTTTATGATGTAGTGTGCCAGTTAGAAAATAATTTTAAACTGGAAGTGATATGTGATGCAGAAAATACCATAATTACACGGGATAAAAGCATTATAGTTGTGAAGAAGGCAGCGGATGGGTCTTTTATCGATACAAAGATTGGCAAAAGTTCTTTCTTGTTTTTTACCTATAACCACCTTCATTACAGAATTCAGATGGACAAAGAAATATATTTCGTGGGCGATAACGTAGAAGTTAACTTTTTTCCGATATCTAAAACATCCAAATCTTTAATATCTAGTATTGATGTAAATTTATATGAAATTGCAGTTTTCTATATGGACAATGAGAATTTTATGCGATCAAAATTAATTTCAAGCATCCAGGCCTTTCCAATAAATAGAAACAGGTTCAAGATAAATATGAGATTACCGCTGAATATTGGGCCAACAATGACCAACACTGAGTTTTCTTTAAGAACAGAGATATACTTCAATTTGAATCTGTACAATGGAAGCAGAATAAAGATTAAGAAAAATGTCTCAATTGGCCAAATGTTGTTAGATATTCCTGAAATTGAAAGCGAAATGTATTACAGATCAAATACATATTGTGAGCAGGTAATAGACTACTAATCCAACTAAAAATGATGTTTGCTGACTTCTAATCTCTTACAAATATCTTTGCTTCTAGATGTTAATTTTGATCAGGACTTACATTTTTATTCTCAAAATGCAAATTTTTTTGCCTACCACAGACTATCAGCCGTTTAATGCGAACAAGTAAACATCTAATTACAGAGCAGCAAGGCTGTTTCAAAGAACGGTACAAACCTTATTCAAATGTTGGCTTTTCATATCCTTTGAGAGACCCTGATGTGTAAAATATTTTTGGTCTAAATGATTTGTTTTCCTGCATTATTGAACTCCTTTTAAACTTTCTTATCAGCCTCTCTTGTCCTTGGATGCTTGCGTACGTTAGCTCAGCAACCTTGGAACTTCCGAAGCTTTTCCATCTTTTTCCGAAAATTCTTTTGTAGAACCTCGCGACTGACTCAACATCAACAAAGTTTACGAACGCATATCCGACATTGCATTTGTTTTTGAAGTCCATTCTTAAATATAGAAAATCATACTTTCCAAAATGTGTTTCGTTCATAAAATCCACCAGCATATCTGCCGCAAATTTATTAGGGATGTTTTTGATCATGCATGTTGTTCTGGGGTCTCTTAATATCTTTTCAGGATAAATTTTGAATTCTGAACGGATCCTTTCTTCTTCATTTTCCTGATGCACAAACGTTATAGGGGAATTATGGACAGAAAACAACTGTATCTCTGGCATGTTTCCATAGATGTACTTTGGAAACCTATATGGCGCATTTAAAGAGTTTTCTTTGTCCGGCTTAGATGCCTTTAATGAAGTTTTGATCAGGTCATCTTCTGAAAAATTCATAATTTATGCAACTAAAGACAAACTAAATGACAGTTTATGCGTGACATACCAAGAGAAAGAGTAATTTTATGTCATAAAACAGTTTGAGTAATTTTAGAGTTTTTTTGATAAAGAGAAAGGTAGAATTTACAAAAACTATAATCAATTTTGGCTTTTAATGTTAATTTTATGTTTCAAAATGCAGTTTTTGATCACAAAACTTTACTCTATTAAACTTCAATAAAATAATATTCAATTGCAGTTGCGTCTTAAGTCTCTTTTCTACTGTCAAACACTTGTATTTAGTGCTTAATTTGCTTATTTTATGAAAAAGAGCAAAGTCAGTCAATTTTTATTGCAAGCTAGAAAATCCTTTATTTCTTTAATTTATGCTGCCCCAAATGGCAGTTCAAGTTTGCAAAGAATGCAGTACTCTCATGACTCCTAAAGTCGAAGATGGATATCTTGTTTATGTCTGTGACAAATGTGATACGAGAGCAGATCCAATATCTCCAATATTGTATACAGAGACATTTACAAAGCCTCACGGGTCTTATTCGCACAAAAAAGAGGATCTTATTCATGATGTGACGTTGCCAAGATTAAATCTAAAATGCCACAAGTGTCTAAACAAGGAGTGTATATGCTACATGGAGAACAGCGAAGAAAGAGCGTTGAATTGTTTCTACGTCTGCACAAAATGCCTGTATGAATGGACAGATTAAGAAATTGCCTTTTGCAAGAACATCTTTTACTTTCTGTGGTTTGACAATTTTATCTTTTTAAGCGGCTGGCTAGACTATCGCTGTTCAGGAATAGAAACGTAGTTTTATGTAAAATGGATTATATTTTACACAAAATATTTCAGTTGATTAGTAATAATAAATCTTTGAATAGTGACTAAATTTATTATAGGAGAGTCATAAGCAAACAGAATGTTCTTGTTCAGACAGCTATATTTGGTTGATTCAGAAATGACTCCATTTGAATGATAATAATGTAATATGAGAGAAATTAATTGCTTATTTTAATATCTAGAGTAAAGCTTAATTTAATCAGTATTTTTATAAAATTTTTTGAAATTCGTGAAATTGTAAAAAGAAGATTAAACGTAACATTTGGTCAAGAAGCCGAGTTTAAGCACAGGTTACCAGGCATTTACCTGAGATAAAATATCCAGTCACAAAAATTTATGACAATATCGATTTTCAAATATACTTTTAATGTTATATTTTTATTCTAAAGCGGCAATATCAAACTTCCGCCAAGGATGGCAGCTCTAAATGTGGCAGCGTTAACCTGAGTCTCCAACGTCTCTTGGTTTTAAGGCTAATGAACAGACGATAAATCATATAATAGATCATCATTATAGCAAAAAGGAAAGAAGCCCCAAAAAAGCTATTGTTGCCTATAAACTTAAGCCCGGGGTAAATGTATTTTCCAAGATTCATCTCAAAAATCTTAATTGCAATGCCATAAGCAATTAAATAAAGCATCATAAAATACACTTGGTAGGGCGTTTGTGTAATCTTTATGTCTATTTGTTCTAGCAATAACAGAAGCAATGGAAATAGGTGCTGTCCAAGCTCCGTAAGCATGTAAGTCTCGTATCCTGGCTCTGTATATTTCCAAAAAATAATCAATTTTTTATTATAAAAAAACAGACTCCAAAAGACAATGGTAACCCCAAAAGATAAGACAATGGACACAGGAAGAACTGTATTGTAAGCTGAGAACACTGTTTTTTTGCTTTTTTCACCAGAATTTCTGTAAATAAAGCCCAAAATGGCAGTGAAAATTGCAAGATACACATTTTGGAAAGTAAAGTAAAGATAATAAAGTCCAGAATACATGTGGCAGCATTCTCTTTGATTGGGATTTTCACCAAATCTGGTAACCGAGTAAATGCATACGACAAATAAAGCAAATTTCAGCAATTTTAAAAATATTTGTTTGGGCTTTATGGTTATCATTTCCACCCATGAAAGTAATTAAAAATTAAAAGAAAAACTTTTATATTAAAAAGAATCAAAATTACATTTAGAAATAACAAATGATCAGCGGTTAAAAATTTCAGCTTAAACTATAACTTTGCACTTTTGGACACGCTTTAGTTATTTAGTCAAAAAAGACAGTTATTCTTAATGACCATGCTTAGGTGCTAAATGGCACTAAAAACAATGTAAATTGTCCAACACATAATGTTGAATTATGTATAGCTCAGCAAATACAAAGGAAATCATACAAAACGTAACATAAAGACCTAATAATATTACAAGCAGCTAAAAATAATTGCATACAAGCATTCTCATTTGTAAATAAATTTGTACAGCTTATCATTTTAATATTTTCTTCTCTGATACCACTCCTGCTCAGTTCTTCGTCTTTTAAAATGTCTATCGTCGCCTCTATCATCGTATCTAGTATCTTTGTACGTTCTATCAGTGCCTTTTTCTCTTTCTACAAAATCTCTATTTGCCCTTTGAATCTCACAATATTTCTTCCATGTTTTCTCAGTAAATCCATAATTAAAATAATCTGTCAAGTCTGCTCCAGGCTTAAGCCAAGGCTTGTCTTTAATTGTGTCCAAATCGAAGTCGTATATGTTGTTTTCTGGGATAACCTCGCTTTTCTCCTCTTTTTTAGTTTTATCTACAACTAGCTCAACAGAATTGCTGGATGAGTTCTCATCGTCAGAGAGTCCCAAGAGATAATTATTTTTTTCACCCATGGGCAGCAATTTTTACGAAAAGAAAGGTCTGAAATATTGTTTTTGTAAATTTTAGGATTGGCCAAACTAAAAAAATTTGTTTAGAATTAGAAATAAAAAATATTTGAAAAAATACTATAAGACGATACAGCATTTCTTTTCTGATGCAATCACTATTTAAAGGTATATTTAGCAAATATAGCGAAATCATAATTTTTAACAAACGATTTTTATTAATTAATCATTCATGTTATATGTAAAAATATCTCAATTAAATAATTTGTATAATTGTATTCTTCAAAATCAAAACAAAATCACTCTATGCAATATATCACGAGGGAAAAGTTTTAATTCTTTTGTTAATCCAGGTTCAAATTTTATTTTTTGTTTTATTCGTGCTAAAAAGTAAGGCAAAAAGATTCCATTAAGCAATACTTTTGTCATAAAAGTCACACAGCCACATTATTTCTATCGAATTAAATCTTTACTAAAATCTGTTTCACCTAAATAGTAACAAATTTTTTTGTTTTCCATTTTTTATGATAAAACTTTTGCAAAATTCAGGTTTTGTTTATAAAAATAAACAAACAAATTTTTATTTTTGGTTCAATATCAAGAAAATATAAAATTTTGATGGTTTGGAGACTAAAAATCACATGTTTCAATTCTAATACAAAACCCTTGCCCAGTGATCAATATATTTAACAAAATCATATTCTTAATGTATTTTACAAAATCATATTCTTAATTTATTTTATGCAGACATTTGCATTTATAATGAAGACAAGAGCAATGTTAATTATTTAGGTTTAAAATAGCCTTTAGTTGAAATTTGCAAAAATTAATTAAAATTAAAAAAATTGATGTTTCATAATTTTAAATGTCAAAATTATAAACAATTCTAAAATAATTTTGTGGAACTAAAAACAATGTAAGAAACTTCTAATTCTTATTCAAAAGCATGTTATTGCTCATTTCTTTTGTTTGAAAATTCCTTTGAAATTACAATTTCCCTCCAAAAAGGTTCTGAGTGATTTTTGTTTTCCCTCCAGAAGTTAAGGCAAAAAAGATTCTAAAAATCAAGAAAAACACAAATTGTGAGTTTCAGAACTCTGCCAATTGTTACTTTTGTTTCACAATGCTAAATGAGCTGGCGCTTTCAATTTATTTTATCGAGTCCCATGGAGGAATTTTTCTTACTTTTGGCATTTGTTTGATTTAAAGAATGCTAGCAAAGCAGAATTGCGCACTTAAAGTACAGTTTAAGCAAAATTTTACGAACCTTGACTTATGATTTTGTTTAAATTAATAAACAATTGTAAATAATTATTCCAATCAAATTATTAATCACAATTTATCATTTAATAACTTGTGAGTAACATCATTTCGGAGAGAGACATGATAATTAAAACAACAAATTGCCACAAAAAGCCTATTTAGCCATTGTTTTGCTCAAATGTTTCTATTTAAAGCTTAAAAAGTAGACTAAATATTTTACAATAATTAATTTAAATAAATTATTTTCCTTTTATTTCTTGAGAACACTAAGAATTAGTGTCATTGCAACAGACACACTTGCTGCATACAACGTTAAGGTCCTCTAATCATTATATCAAGTTGATTGTAAACACAAAATTTATCATAATTTTTCCTATATAAAAAAAAATTAATTTAAACCCTGAGATGAGACTTGAATCAGAAGATTATTCATTGCACAGACCTAACAGTGACAACTCACTGTTGTACGGAATACAGTACTCGGCAAACTTCTTTAGTTACCTAGATTTTTGTAAAATTATGGCCGACAGAGAAGAGATTAAAGAGTATGTCCTAATGAATTTTGATGAGGCAAGTTCGCCTTCAACAATTGTTGAGAATCATGTTGAGACAGATTCAAAACCAATAGAATCCTATGCACTTATGATCTACAAAGCCCTAGACTCCTCGCCTGATGGCAAGCTTACATTGTCAGAAATATATTTGTGGATTGAAAAAAATTATCCATACTATCAAACAGCAGATCCAGTGTGGAAAAACTCAATTAGACACAACTTATCTTTAAACCCAACTTTCAATAAGATTCCGCGCCCAAGCAGCTGCAAAGGGAAGGGTGGATACTGGGCGATAGACAAGACTCAGAGACAAGGGAAGTTGCTGAAAAAAAGCAGAAGACCGAAGCCATGCGAAAACAGCACAATTTCCAACGAGATGATAAATATTACAGCCAACAAGATGATATTCTAAGGCTTATTTAATGTAAATAAATCCTCCAACTACTATCATTTTTTGCAAAATTTTAGACTTTAATTATGCTTTCAGTCCAAATTTGGTGAAATGTTCTTAATCTAAAAGAGTTGTGGTAAATGTAATAATTTAATTTTGAATGTAAAGTAGTCTGTGGTACTTTTTAATTGGACATACGCAAACCAATCTCAAATACATTCCATTAGGCCCATTACATAAATTGATATGCTTTAACATAAATTATATGACATGACCGAATAACTTGCAAATTGCTTAACAATCTCAAAATTACACGACTTTAATTAATTTATGGTTCAATTTTCGCAAAGCATCCTAAATATACGAGTCACTTGTATTTGAATGTAAATTTCAATAAGACATCAAAACCAAATTAAATGTTTGAAATCAAATATACTTCATACTGGTTATTTTGAGATTAAAAACTCTAAAATCAATTCTTTTGGCAGAAAATATTAAAAAATTACGAATATTAAAATTTAAAAAATTTTAATTCTACAAAATTTAATTTGCCAAAATCACGACCTATTCCAAAAGCCGAAAGTATAGTTCACTTCTATGTAAAGGTGCAGTTGCATGTGTTTAATTATCTCAAGTCAAAATGTTTTGTGAGTATATCATAAAATATTTTAAGGCAGAATACAAAAAATAGCATATAACGTTTCAACCCAAAAGATAAGCTCAAATAAGGAATGCAGATACAAATCTAATGATTTTTACAGAGTTGTGCTCTCAATTTTCTTGCATTTTTGAGCTCTCCGAAAATATGTGTGAATTTTTATACTTAATTAAAAAATTTGCAAGAGATGCTTAATGCCCGTACAAAGCAAGAGAATCTGGCTAGAGGCGTTGTTTGTGCTTTCTAATTATTCAAAGCTTGTTATTTGAAACGTGATGCTGTTATTTCTGCAAGTGCCAATTATGAATGCTTTGTGACACAATTAAATTCAAAAAGATTTGACCAAAATAACATCTCTAGAAACATGAATAAAAATAATCTCAAATCATGCTGTCTTGCTGAAAATTATTATTTATTTAGGTAAAACTCGCAAATTTGTTCTTTCTGAGCAGTTTTAATTTACACGTACGGGCAATGTGCCAATAGAGCTCTTTCACAAAGTCTTTTACAATTGGCAAAAACTTTTTCCTTTCAAGTAAAACAAAGAAATTAAGCCTAAAAGGCAAGTCAAAGGAATCTAACACACTTACGCTAGTCTGTTAGACTTTCAAATCGATAAACTAGTTTTAGGCTGTTTAAAACTAATGAAAATCATCTTAATTAAGACAGATCCAAAAATGAAGTAAATTAAAAATTAAAATCATTTTTAATTTATTTTTAATCAAAAAGAGATCTCTTGCATTCTTAGTGAATTCTGTCTCAAAGACAGGTCATGTATAGTGCACATTGCAGGTAAAGAAGCATTCTCTGCTTCCACAAGATTCGAAATTGGACACATTTAGTTTTTATTCAAATTCAAAAAGCTCAAAATTATGCAGAAAATGTTTTTACTTCTTTTTTGGAAGACGAGAGCTGTCAAAAATATTATTATTTTGATCTTCAATCAATATGTATGTCATCTTTTTAATATTTTAGAAATTTAGTCCAGCAGTTTTTGGCAAAAGTGTGTGCATTAGCTAAATGCGTCTCTAACCTTTGATTTTTAAGTAATGGTGATTTAATCAGAAATAAAAGCTATTTAATTTTTTCAATAATCCCAGAAACTTTGTCATAAAAAAGAACGTCTTCAAGCTCAAATTCTCTGAGTGCCTCATTGAGAATTCTTTCTTCACAGCCTAGCTTTGACAGAGCATCTGAGAAGCTTATGCTTTTTTTGACAATCTTGAAAAGGCTGTCCTTAACACTTTCAATAACCTTAGCTTCCAGGGCACTTTTTCCAGAGATGACCAGATCAATGTCAATCTTACCCGTTCTAGGGTCAATAGCATACAAATGGAGGCTTTCTTTGATCAGTCTCACAGCCTCTCTAACGTCTTCTGCCTCGACTATTTTTGAGAATCGCATCCTGGCATGTGCCTCGCTGAGTCTTACCAAGCTCTCAAGCTGACGGGTGGTGGCTGTGATAGAGTTTCCGTTGTCAAGCTGCCTGAGATCTACGTACGCCTCAACAAGGAAGTCAATGGACTGCTGCGAGAGAACAGGGACTATTTTCTTTGCTTCTTTGATGTAGGCTCTGAGCAGATTGGGACTGATGCCAGACACAGGCTCACTGCTGTTTGAATAAAGATTTACAATATGCTCTGCGACTTTTTTATCATTCTTATGGTCAGGTTTATCAATTAGAACACAAATAATGTCAAACCTGCTTAAAAGTGTTGGCGGAAGGCTGATGTTCTCGATTATGCTCTTCTTCAAATTGTACTTGCTTTCAATGGGATTGCAGCTTGCCAGTATGGAGCATCTAGCATTGAGTGTGGTTATGATTCCCGCCTTGGCAATGCTGACTGTCTGCTGCTCCATGACCTCGTGCAAAATGCTTTTAGTACTATCGTTCATCTTATCAAACTCGTCGATGCAGCATATTCCGTTATCGCTCAACACGAGAGCACCACTCTCAAGAACAAATTGGCCACTATCAGGGTCCTTAGATATGCTTGCGGTCAAGCCAACAGCACTTGACCCACGGCCACTCGTGTACATTCCACGGTCTGTGATTCTGTGCACAAAGCCCAAAAGCTGGCTTTTTGAGATGCCAGGATCACCGGCCAGCAAAATGTTAATATCTCCTCTGAGTCGTGAGGATTTCAGGTTTTTGTCCACACCACCGAACAGCTGCAAAAGAAGAGCCTTTTTTACGTTTTCCATGCCAAAAATTGACGGGGCAATGGATGCAGCAAGAATTTCATAGAGATTCTTCTTTCTTCGCAGCTGATCAATTTCATCCAAGTAGTCACAATCGTCTGTTTTCTTATTGACTACCTGTGCAGACAACATTTCAACATAAATTCGGAACGAGCTTTTGATTTTTTTGAGGTTCGGGTTGATTCTGACTGGAATAGCCTTCAGGATGCCGATTACCTGCACCTTGTCGCCTGGAATTAGCGAGTCAACAAGGTTGTCTTTAGAAATTATTGTGATTGTCGACGGACTAGCTCCCTCGGGACAATTCTCGGGAAGCTCTTGTAACTTAATAACTTGCTTGTCCGCAAACTCTCCATCGTTGTGCTTTAGCTGAAACGTATATCTGCTTCCACACTCACAATTAGACGGCTCATTGATGATGCCCTTTATAGAATCCACAATCACCCGTCGCGAGCACTTTAAACACTCAAAAATGGCTCTTCTGATTTCAGGTATGACAGATGAGGATCTGACGACCATTCCGGTAATCGAGACAATTTTGTCAATCTCATTTGGGTCTATGTTTCTGATGCATAGCTGCCTTCCTATGTTGTATGGCCTTATCGTGATACTTTCAGGCTGCTCCAGGAACTTTTCCATGTAAATCTCGTTTAAGCAGTTCTGGAATATTGGAATAATCTCTTGCGGATATGAAATTACATCCAAGAGAATGTTGTCGTCCAAGTCATTGCAGTCTAGCTCAAACACAAACTCCTTGGTGATTTTTATGTCGTTTAGAGCGTCAAGATACTTTGTGTGACCTCTGATGAATTCTTTAAACTTTTCAATAGTATTTTGTATGTTAATGGTAGTTCCCCATATGACTTTAATGTGGTCATTGTCGAAGATTGGGGCAATGGAAGAGCTCATGTCAATCTGTGAAGGTGGGAATGTGTATTGTATTTCGTGGCTAGCATCATCGAAAGAAAAGCCTTCGGAGTATTGCGACCTGTCCATTTTGGAGCTAAATTTTTGTAAATTTTAAATAAAATTGAGCATAAAATGTCGAATAACGCAATTTAATAAAACAAAGAAGGACTCGCATTTGAACAGCGGTGTTTTCTCGTGACAATAAATACGCTAAGAATGCTATGATTCACACAAACAAACCCGTTCTGTCTTCGACCAGCAGTCATGCTTCAGCCAGTGGTGTTGCAAATTAACCAGAAGTATCTTAATAGGGAATTGAATCTATAATCTGCTATTTTAGGCTTTGTAAAACAATGCCAAACGTGACACCACAGATCAATTAAAACAAAAATCTACTGTAAATCATAATTGCTAGACAAAAAGCCTGTAAAACAGTTTAGCAATCAAATAATTCTTTATTTATCAAAAATGATGTATCCATCGTTAGTAATCTCCAAGAAACGCAACTCTAATACACGATCTTGATAGATTCGAGAGATCAGTTCCCAATTTACAACATTCCAGAAAGCTTCAATGTAAGAATTTCGCTGGTTTCTGAATTTGAGATAGTAGGCATGCTCCCAAACGTCCAGACCAAGAAGACAAACAAAGTCAGGATTATCCATTATTGGATTATTCTGGTCCTTTGAGGTGACGATGGACGTCTTCTTAGACGATCTGTCGTACACCCACCAAGCCCATCCGCTGCCAAACACAGACACGGCAGCATTGTTGAACTCCTCTACAAACTTGTCCATCCCACCGAAGTCCTTCTCGATCCTTTGCATAAGAATTTCGCTGATATCGCTTTTTTTGGATTTGGGAGAGAGAAATTGCCAAAACAGGCTGTGGTTGTAGTGCCCACCTCCAAACTTAAACAGGACAACTTTATCTTCTTTTGAGATAGCAGAGTTGTTGGACAGTCCTGAGAGAAGATTGTGGAGGGAAATGTCACCGGGGACATCGGAAGAAAGCTTGCTCAAGCCCTGGACATATGCTTCATGGTGCTTTGTATGGTGTATTTCCATAGTCTCTGCATCAAAGTGCGGCTCCAGCGCATCGTAGTTATATGACAATTGTGGTCTTTTATAGTTCGGCATTAGGGTCAATAATATGGAGAAATTTATAGGGTTTCAAGTTTGAATAAGTACAGTTTAAAGCTAGGATTTATGCACTATTGCCAGATCAATTATTTATTGGACTAGCTTTGATAAATGAAGATTTGAATTTATCATAATTGTTAAAATAAAAGAAGAACACAAAAGATAGTTAAAATTGCTAAATTTATGTTTTACAGATAAATTAAAGAGTCTTATTTATGCTTTAAAATCAAGATAAGTTTATGCTGCATGCTAGATGAAGAATAAGATCATACTCAAAGAGTCTCTAGAGTATTACAAATACATCTGACAAATAAATCTAAAATGTTTTTTCAGGCCTACCAAAAGATCTACTCAGCTCTTCAGAGCAGTGACAAGCCTTTAGAACAAGACTGCATAATTTAGGCCATCCTTAGGTTTGAAAGAAAGAGGTTTAAATAGGAAATACCAATTTATTTTTCATACTTCGCTACATTTTCAAGCAGCTCTCTGTGGTTTTTGTATGCGAATTCAACAGACGAATCCACTCCTAATGAATCTCTGAGCTCCTCCAGCACATCCAAGCCGTCAGACACAAGTGGAACATTCTTGGACCAAATTGAAAACTTGACAAAGTTCTTTCTAACATTTGCTGAAATACCATTGCACTGAAACTTGCCATACCCATTAATCAAAAAATAGATGGCCATTCTCTCAAAGATTAGGTTGGAAACTTCTGCTTTGCACTGGACACTCCAGCTGCATCCAGTGACATTTGCTGGATCCTCCCAGGATGCGCTGATCCCAGATCTAAAGACATTTATATTGAATGGCTGGGAAGTGCCGAAATTTATTATATGACGGAGTATGTAGCTCAGCTCCTCCGTAGAACTGAGACTGCACAGTTTCTTGAGTGCCTCGTTGTATTTAGACGGGTCGCTGGGCTTGTTGGACAGCTCTGTAGAAGTTACATCGTATTTCTCCTTCAGCGCACTCATAATGGGGAATCAGATAAAAATTTAAATTTTTACTAAAAAAAGAAGAAAGTGTTTATTTGTCCCCCAAATGCCAGCTGTCAATGTCGATAAGCTTGAATTAATAAGCTCACTAGGCGTGGAAATAGACGAAGCTACTCTCGAGAACACTGTTTTCGACTTTGGTGTCGAGCTGGATGAAATCTATGAGGATAACGGGAGGACAATGTATAAGTTTGATGTTCCAGCCAACAGGTACGACCTCTTGTGCTTGGAGGGAATGTCGGCTGCTTTGAGGGCTTTTCTGGGCATATGTCCTTACGAAGATGTAAAAATAAGTCCAGAGAACAGCAACACGAGGATTGTCTACAAATTTGCTACACACGAAAGACAGCATATAGCATGTGCCATAATAAGAGGAATGAAATTTACAAAGAGCTCGTACAACAGCTTTATCAGCTACCAAGACAAGCTTCACTCCTCCATCGGAAGAAACAGGTCTATTGTGGCCATCGGCACCCATGACCTGGCCACGATTTCTGGCGAGATCATCTACAAGTCGTTGGAGCTCAATTCTTTTGACTTTGCTCCGTTGAACAGCGAAGAAATTGTTAATGGCAGCTCATTGGAGAAGGTTTTTGCCAAGGACAAGAAAATTACAAAATTTTTCAATCTTCTCTCGGACTCTGAAAAGTCTGTGGCTTTCGTTGATGGATCTGTTGACAATTTTGAAATTGAAAACTCAAGCATCATGTCGATTCCTCCAATCATCAATTCTGACAAAACAAAAATATCGTTAAATACGAATGATATTTTCGTTGAGGTTACAGGAACAGACTTTAACAAGGTAAACACAGCTTTGAAGCTTGTTCTGTATAATTTCAGAGGCAGCAGAATCGAACCTGTTAAGATTCTTGACTATCCTGCTAACGAAGACTCTGAAGCATTTAAAACAACACCAATATTCAACAACTTCGTTTATACTATTCCGGTTGCAAGAATAAACAAAAAATTGGATTTGAATCTGTCTGGACCAGAAATCAAAAATCTTTTAGAAAGAATGATGTACAGTGTAGATCTGAGGGATGAGGAGGCTGTAGTCAAGACTATCGATGTTCGTTCTGACATTCTTCATGAATGCGATATTATTGAAGATGTTGCTATAGCCTACGGATTCAACAACTTTAAGAAGAAGATCCCTAAAGTCTACACGATTGGGAGTGAAGTTCCTCTTAATAAGTTTTCCGACAAGCTTAGAACAGAACTGGCGTTGTCTGGCTATAACGAGGTGCTGACGTTAACTCTTTTGTCGAGGTCTGAAAACAGCATTATCAGGGACGATATTTCTGAAAATCCTGTTGTTTTAGCGAATCCAAAGTCAAAGGAATGCGAAGTTGTCAGGACTTCTCTGCTGCCTGGAATTTTAAAGTCAATTGCTTCGAACCTCCACGGAAAGATCCCAATAAAGCTTTTTGAGGTTTCTGATGTTGTTTGCATGCGAGATTCTTGTGCGTACAACCAAAGAAAGGCATGTGCAGTCATTGCTTCCAATTCGTCTCTTCTTGAAGAGATCCAAGGACCACTGAGTTTTATATTAGAGAAGTCCTGTCTTCAAAGCTTTGAATACGTTCCTGCCTCTGACAGTGCTTTTGATGAGCTCTATTTGGAGAATCAGTATGCTTACATTAAGATCAATAATGCTGTTATTGGCACAATTGGTGTCCTGCATCCCAAAATTTCGCAGAAGTTTGGAATTCCATATGCTTGCAGCTCATTTGAGATTGATGTTGAAATGCTGTTTGAAGAATTTTTGAAAGGACAATACTAATAAATTTTGAAAATTTTTTTAAGATTTTATGAGTCATGTTTTTTTGACTGCAATATTGCTTCTGATTAAATTTGAGCAAAAGTTTCTATTACGATGAAATTTCTCAAATTTAGAATCATTGTTTCATCTGTAAAATAGGTTTTATTTAATATGCATTCCTCATGTTATCTAATTAATTTTGTTGGCATGTCGTTTACGAATGCCTTTATTTTTAAAAATAACCCTTATGTCGGAATATGCTTCGTCCCAACAAATTTTATTAGGAGCTGAGATTATATTGCCCAGCAAGGCCTTGATTCTCGCTCAAGACTCAGCTCTTGCAATATTTTATACCAGAAATGTCTTCATCACTTTAGATCAAATGATAAAACCTAATACAAAATAATAAAAATCTCTGGACTTGTTTAATCAAATAACATTCTTCAACGGGAGTGTAAGATTGAACACATGCTCGTCATTTTTGCTGTCCTTGTCGTAACAGAAGTATCCTTGTCTGACAAACTGGAATTTGTCGAGATTCTTAGCCCCGAGAATTCTAGGATCGCAATATCCCACAGCCACCTCTAAGCTGTCGGAACTTAAATCGTTCTTAAATCCAACAGCCTCAGGGTCAAAGGAGTTGAAAAGTGGCTTGTAGAGCCTCAGAGTAGCCTTGTGGTTTAGATTAGGAACCCATTGAATGTACTTTAGAGGCTTATCTTCCACTAGCTGGACGGTAATCGAATCTCCAGATTTTTCAACATATTTGACAACTCCAAAATTAATCAATCCAACGGGCTGTGATTTAGTGAGCCTATAAAAATCAGACTCGGGATTTTCAGAGAAATCTGCACCGTCGATGTAAACAAACTTGTTGATGTCAACAGGGACTGATCCACATTCTTCTGAGCCATTAACGACGGGAAGGTCAACAGATTTCTTGCCCATACCGCTGATTATGAGCTTAACAGGATTCCTAATGCAAAACACTCTTTTGGCTGTCTTGTTAAGGTCATCTCTGACAAAATTTTCCAAAATTTTAACATCAATCACAGATTCTGCAAATGTTATTCCTACACTCTTGACAAAGCTGTTTATGGCACTGGCAGGAAATCCCCTGCGTCTCATTCCTTTGATTGTGTAAAACCTGGGATCGTCCCAGTCCATCCCGCCATTTACAAGTTCAGTGAGCTTTCTTTTAGAAAGAACAGTATTGCTAAGATTGAGCCTGGAAAACTCCCACTGGACAGGCTCGTATAATCCCAGGTTCCTCAGCACCCAGTGGTATGATTCCTGGCGGGTATAAAACTCTCTGGAACAGAAGCTATGAGTGACATCCTCGAGTGAGTCTGCGACACAGAGGGCAAACTCATACGATGGGTAAACAATATAATTGACATTTTTCAGGGGATGAGTCTTATCAATGATTCTTGCACCTACCAAATCCAGCATCAGTGGGTTTTTTGACTCAAGATCCATTTTGAACCTGAAAACAGCCTGTCCCTCAGAATATCCTGAATTGAGCATCTTTTTGAATTCCTGCAAATTCTCTTCTGTAGTCCTGTTTCTGTATGGGCTCAGAATAGAAGGATCAAATCTTCCTGCATCTCTTTCTTCCTGGAACATTTTCCGTCTGTTCCTAATGTCCTCCATCGAACAATGGCAGATGTATCCCTTATTCTTCCTGATGAGATCTTCTGAAAACTTGTAGATTTTCTCAAAATAGTCACTTGAATATGTTATGGCCTTGGGCTCAAATCCAAGCCATTTCACATCCTCCAGAATCGAGTTAAAATGATCTTCTGATTCATTGTTGGGGTTGGTATCATCGTATCTAAGATAAGTGTATCCACCATGCTTGGCAGCATAGCTGAAGCTGAAATTCAATGCTTTGGCATGTCCTATATGCAGGCTGCCGTTGGGTTCAGGGGGAAAACGGGTAACAACTTTGCCTCCTGTTCTCTGAAGATGAGCCTGCAAGATTTCATCACTAGCCTGTGTATTCTCACTTGGCTTCAAGAGCCTGGAAACCTCCCCTTCGTCAAGCCAATCCTTTTCCACAGCTGGCTTTTCTTCCGCAGTCACTTCAGGTTCTGGGATATCATTGACTATGTCAATGATTGTTTTTGAATCTGAGTAGGGCATTTCAAGCTTCAGCTCTTTCAAAATCTCTTTCTTGGGCTTTCCGCTTTTGCTTTCCACACGCTTTTTAATCTCCTCCTTGGAATAATCGTTTTCTGCAATAAACTTCTCTATTTCTTCATCACTAGGATCAGTCTCTAGAAATAAGAACAGCCCCCTCAGTATGTTATCATGCTTGACCAGCCCAGTGTCAATTATTCTCGCAAGCCTTTCTAAATTGGCCTTTTTAGGTGCGATGCAAGCCAAAGTATAGTGCATTCTTGTGAATTTGCTTGCAGACTCAAAGACATCAGCAATGTTGCGCTCGATTTGAGGCTTGCTGGAAATCTCGTCCACCTTCTTTTCGGATATGCCAAGATCCCTTAAAGCGGCTAGTGTTTCACTCTTCAAAGCCATTGGGGATAAAATTTTTATGCACAAAAGCCATTCCAAAATTGATTAAAACAAAAATTTCCAATGTTTGTTTGCTTTTATGGGAAAGTAGCATAGATCATGAACAAGATAGGCACCAATGACAGGGATTCTATTTTAAACTTAGTTATCGAGAGCAAAAAGGAATAACATGTCTCACGCATTAAAAATGCTCTTAACATTTAATTTCATAAAATTATCAGCAAAAGTCCTATGAATTTTCTAAATTATACAAGATGCTTAATCAAATTGAACTTGATACATTCTGATCTGGGACAAGTATTAAAGTGTTTATTTACGATAAGAGATACTGGTTTGTATTTTTAATAATCTAAAACTCGTATTATTACAAATGAGCCCTCCATGGAAAATTTACAAGCCAAAGGAAACAAAGAGAGTCAAATAAACAAAAGCTACACAAAAGGCTTAAATCAGGAAACAGATAATGAAATCAATTACAATGAGATGGATCCTGTTGAGTTCATAAACAAAAGATATAAGGAGTTTTCGCTATTTGAACTGAACGATGAGCTAGCTGCTCTTTCAAAAAGCATTTCATCCTCAAAAAAGGAATTAAAACTTTTAGTCCCAAAAAATTTTTCAAATTTTATTCACTGCAGATCTTTGCTGGATAAAATAAAAAAGAATTTTCAGCAGAAGAGCGTTTGTGAACAGAAGGAGATAGACGAGTATTATGGAATGCTTTTCAACAAGTTTGACTGCTTTATGCAGGACTCCAGCTTAAAGTTGGACACACCAAAGGAAAATCTGATTATTCAATACAAAACCCAATATGCCAAGCTTTTCAACCTAAAATCTAATCTAAGACAAAATTTGCTGAACTTTGGGGCTTTTATCAAAACTTTGAAAGAAGCCAGAGAAATGTTTGAGGAAGTCAAGGAAATGAGCTTTTTCCAGCAAAAAATGAATGACGCTCAGCATGAGATAAAGGAATTTTTGCAGAACATCTATGAGTTTATAATTGACAAAAGGACAACTTTTGAGGAATGCTGCGTGCTGTTTGAATATTATTTTGAAGCTTCAGGCAAAACTTTGTCCCCAAACAATCTAGACTCTAAGATAATGAATACTCTGCTGGTCCATTTCAAGGAAGTAACATTCAACAAGAAAGAGAAAAGTGAAGAGTACTTTGCATATTTGAATCAGTCGTTGTATAAATTGATCAAATACATTTCAGATGAACAAGCGATCGAGGGGATACGACATTACTTTAAATGTATAAAAGATATCATTGAGTTGACCTCTCCTGAATATGCAAGAAAGGAAATCAGGAGGATAGCTGATTTCCAAAAGAATCTCAAGACAAAGCCTTACTGTTTAAAGGAGTTCAAAGACTCTATTTTAGATTTTAAGGTAGGCCTGTTCGAGACTTTTGTAGAAGGAAAAAATTTGTCTGAAGTATCCAGGATATTTGATGTTTTTATTTCTGTCATTAAAGATGATGGAATAAAAAGGATCCAAGAGATCATTCTGAAAAAAATAGAGCAGCATCTTACAAGCAGCAAGCTATCTGGCACTGAGTATTTGAGCCAAGAAGCAGATGAGATCAGTCTTGTAAGGCCTTGTCTGGGCGTAAAAGGCAGCAAAAACATTAGATCGCTGGATAAAAGCTTGGCAGAGAAAAGAAACAAGGCCATAGATGAGGCCTCGGAAGAATTTCTGGGCCTGTTTCAGGAATATGACGATACTGGGATTTTGATGAGGGCATTGGAGCTTAGTGTCAAGATACCTGAATACTGCTCAAAGGTGTTTGTCAAGTGCAGAGACGAGATAGCTAAACGGCCAATAGTTGCCTACTACTTGCATGAGTTTCTGGGCACTGAAATTCCGGTTCTCGAAAAAGAGGATATTCTGCAGATCAAAGAGATGAATTGTCAGTTTGGAGAGCTTGTAAAAAAATAATTCAGAGAAGACTAAGCATCAATAAAAAGTAATTTTACCGATAAATAGCTCTTCAGCAGCAGGCTCTAGCCGTCTGTGAAAACTAAAAAGCATTCATAAAGTTTTAAGACAGCCAAAGAAAAAAGTTCTGGCCACCTAAAAGATATCAGACATCAGCAAAGTGCGAATATGTTGTGATTCTGTGTGGCTTGCATCCTTCGTAGCGTAATGGCTAACGCGTCTGCCTTCTAAGCAGAAGACTGCGGGTTCGAGTCCCGCCGAAGGAGTTTTTTGCATTCTTTTTCAACTCACAACTGTTGGAATAACATTTAGTAGCAGTTATGTCTTTATCAGTGAATCTGAGGAATCTACAAGAAATATCAACAAAATCTGCAATGCCAATGCCCATCTAAATATTTTCTTAGTTTTAAGATAAAATTTATCCAAAAACTTCATCCATGATCAACGAGACTTACAAAAATGTGCTATTTGGAGTTGCCAGCCTGGCCATGGTTCTAGCAAGCATCAGTCACAGCAAAAACATCACAGAGAACCTGAAGATGTCTGAAGACTATTACCATGGCTTTAACTTTAGCCTTATTGTTACTTGTCTTTTTGTCAATGTTTGTCTCGGAATCTTTTCCTTTTTCATATTAGGAAACATGAACGACTACATTCATAGGATGTGTGTAAATCTAATAGGGGCTGGACAGAAGCTAAGAGTCTTGGCTCTGCTGATTCTTTTAAGCATGATCCCGTATGCAGCTGCTAATTTTGGATGCTTTGTGATTCACTCAGAAGTTTCTGAGATTGAGAAGAAACTGGCTATAATTAGTCTGATCGTCGTCTGCCTGCAGGTATTTCATCTATTTTCTATACATCTGTTGCATCCTGACATTTTTGGGCTAAAGTGGATAAAAAGAATGAGAGACTACGATAAAGATAATCAGGAAAAAATTGTATTTTTGTAGATTGGATGGCAGAGTCGTACTGAATCAGTAGTTACATAAAAAATCTTCACATCGAATGGCAAAGCTCAGCAACTAATATTTGCTTGCTTAATTAAACAATTGTTACATTTAAATTACATCTTGCAGCTTTTAATCTAAATTACCTGATTCAAAGAAGATATTTGTGTAATAAAACAAACAGTCTACCAAGGACTCAGGCTAAGCAAGCACATTTTAATTATAATTCTATTTAATGTCTCTTTGCTTAGGTCTAAAGATGGCACATTCATTTTCTTCGGTCCTTTTGATCTCTTCAAATGCTACGTAACACATATTTTCAGTGTCAATCTTAAACTTCTCAACAAAAGCACTGGAAGATTTTTGTGCATCTGAAATTGTTGAAAAATCGCAGCACCTTAGAAATTTCATGGCTTTTTTAATTTCGTGATCTGATGTAAATTTTTTGTTCTCAAATCCGAGATTTTCGTTGGAAGAGAGACTGGCATTGCAGTAAGAAAATAGTAGGCCGCCCTTCACAAAATCCGATCTCGCTAGTAGCCCATTAAACAACTCAGAGAGCGAAGGCTTCCTGTGTCCAAAGTTTTTCAAAAGCTTACTTTTTGGATCATCCTTGAAATTCTGAATTTCGTTTATATTTTTAAATGGAATGCAGTTGCTGGAATCGAAATTGGACCATGTTTTCAAATAGCATTTATCATCCAAGCAGTTCTCACATCTTTTTTTGAAGATGAATTTCCAAAATTCGAATAATTTCAGTGGACCTAAACAATTTTTAAATTTATTTTTCACAAAAATTAGCTCGTCCTTGGGATGGCTGAAGCAAACAAGCAATCCTTTGAGATTTTTTATACTATTCAGTACAAAATGGCGCACATGCCCACGATGAAACCCGGTTGAGTCAAGCATAGCCAAGTAATTGGTATTTCTACTTTTTAGAATCAGTAAAGCTGCAGATATTATGTTGTCTTTGAACAAAATGCACAGAAGTCTTTTTCTGCCTTCTAAGCTAACAATGTATGTCAGATTGTCTGAGCTTTTCTCTTCTTCATACGTCATTCAAGATGGATGCAAGGCCTGAAGAAAAGTTATTTGTTCAGTTTGGCAACAAAATAATAGCTGATAAAAAATCAAAAAGAATGCAAAAAGACAATTTTTTAGATTTTAATTTTTAGTGAGCAAAATTTACATTGCCATAACATTGCAAAATTAGGTTTCTAACTCTGATAATCCAGCAATCATTATGGCTCTAAGGTATTACAGGCCTTACCAGTCACAGTTAATGAGATGTGTGCTTTTAAAGTACAAGGCTTTTCTGTTTGTGGCAACACACAGCCAATTCAAATTTCTAGGTTCTATTCTAGATCACAGCATTTTTTATTTTGGATTTGTTTTACAAGTAGCAACATTGCTCTCGGCTGCTCAAAATGCTGTTATAGCTTCTACGTTTCTTTACAATCAATAATGCATTCGTTGAAGAGCCAGCTCAATTTTTACGTTTCCTGGCATGCTTCAGCTCCGCCCGTAAACCTTCCATGAAATCAATAAATTCTTTAGGCTTAAGAATGGCTTCTACCCCTTCGGATATGCTTCCTCTTCTATTTATTTTTTTCCTCTTCAGCTCGTTTTCGAACTCTACTAAAAATTTGCAGGCACTGAATCCTGTATACGCTTCCATGGAAATCTCTCTCATGAAAAAATTTGTTTTTGCCTATTTATATATTTTTAATACTTTATTGTATCAGAATTGATATAATTTAAAAGAATAAATAATACTTATCACAAGCTTTTAACGTTACAAATTTCACACTCGTAAGCACAAGAAAACTATTTATGAAACTTAAGTTTTGAATCCAAAGATTTTGCTGGATTTTCTTAATTTTCATTGTTTCCATCTTAAATTAAAAAACAAACTTTTGATACCAGCTTTAACCGAAAAGTCAAATACAAGCATTTGTCAATCAGATTAAATGGGCATGCACAGGAATTATGTGTTTCCACCAAGCTGAAAATTTTTAATTAACAATCCAAATTGGATAATTTAAAAGCCATGTTGGAAGTAAACAAAGAAGTTGTCGAGCTGAAATTTTTAGAGCTAAAGAGCCGATGGGAGCTTGTTTGGATGTATTGAAGAACAATCATGTGTGCTGATGCAGGATTAAGCACTGTATTTCTCGTTTCATAACGTTTTTTCCTAATTTTAGACATTTTTAATTAGGTAAGAAACTTAATTAAATTTAGACATAAAGAATTCTTGATCTTCATAGACAGCAAGTATGTTCTTAACAGGCTCTTAAGCCATCAACTAAGTATAGATGCTAACTGGATCCTTTTCAGGGCCTGCCATCATTTTTTATTAAACACAAAACGTTTGTTCTTACTTTTTTATTTAAGATTTTTAACTGCTTTCTGAAAGGCTTGTCTCAGAAAATGCCAGTACATCATCTAATCTGAAACTCCTTGACAGGCAGTCGAATGGTCAAGCCACGTGCTAACTTCCTTATTCTTGCTTTCTAATGAAGACATCAGTCCATAGCATGCTAAAGCTACTTATTTACAGTCTTGTTTAGAGAAGGTACAACTTTCTGTATTCCTTTCTCTGTAATTAAAAAGCAAGACTGCAATCCCTTTTATGGGTGAAGCATTCAATGAAACACAGAAGATGCTTGCTGATGAAGGTATCCCAGAATTCATCAGCTATCTTCCCAAAGAGGCGTATACGGCTGCAATCAAAGAGAAGTCAAATGCATTGAACAGCATAAACATAAATGAGATTAGTAAAAATAATGACTTGTTGGGGTATCTGACAGATTTCTTCTCAGTCCCACAAGAAGCTGACTTGGCTGAAATAGAACAGTTGTTGAGGAGGTATAAGCCTGTAAGCTCTGAGTTTTTCAAAGATGGCTTTGAACCAAAGAAGAGTCAAGAAAATGGCCAGCCCATCAACGAATTTAAGTCTGTGTCTGTTAATGAAAATAAGAAGAATAAAGTAGACAACGAAGACAAAGAATGCAATGTTGATGAGCACTTGTTAGAGCGAATCAAGAAAGAGATACTTGAAACACAGGTGGAGATCACCTGGGATGACATTGTAGGACTTGAAAATGTCAAGAAGGCCATAAACGAAATAGTGTTGTGGCCAATGATGCGGCCTGACATCTTCACAGGGCTGCGAGGCCCGCCAAAGGGACTCTTATTATTTGGACCGCCGGGTACTGGCAAAACCATGATAGGAAAATGCATTGCTAGCCAGTGCAAGGCAACCTTTTTTGCCATTAGTGCAAGCTCCTTGACCTCGAAATGGGTTGGAGAAGGCGAAAAGATGGTCAGAGCCCTGTTCCACTTGGCAAGAAAGATGCAGCCTTCTGTCATTTTTATTGATGAGATCGATTCTCTTCTTTCACAGCGTTCAGACAATGAGAACGAGGGCAGCAGAAGAATCAAGACAGAATTTCTGGTGCAGTTTGATGGTGCAGGTGTCAGTGACACCGACAGAATATTGATAATTGGGGCCACAAACAGGCCGCAAGAAATAGACGAGGCAGCCAGAAGGAGGCTAGTAAAAAGAATCTACGTTCCACTGCCGGAATTCGACAGCCGCAAGCTTATGGCACAACAGCTCTTGAAGAATTATCCCAACAATGTGGAGGAGGATGGCTACAACGAGATAGCTGAGCTGACTGAGGGATATTCAGGCTCAGACATGTTTAATCTTTGCAGAGAGGCCACATTAGAGCCTTTGAGAGAAATCACAGACATTAACAGTTTTAAGCCTGAGGATACACGCAAAATCTCTGTAAAAGACTTCAAGAATGCGCTGAGACAAATCAGAAAAAGCGTGTCCCAGAAGGACTTGACAGGCTACCTAGAATGGAATGAAGTTTTTGGATCGATGAATTGTAAAATTCAATGACATTTATACTTTATTTTTGACCAATTAACGCTTTTTGTAAAAATAAAGAACTGCTACAATTAAAACCTTCATCCAATAATCTGTGCTAAAAATTTATAAAAAAATATTTTATTCTAAACTGTGACAATTTACATTTTTATTAAGTTCAGATTTGGTGTCAAAAGCTTCTCTTTTGGAGGATTAAATAAATTTAAGCATGTCTTTTACTTTCGAATTTGCCAGTAACAATTCTCAACTGTTTTTAGATCATCTGTGAGTTTATTTTTACATGTAAGCTATTTTAAGGGCTACTTTATCCTATTCTGTTTATGTATAAAAAGTTTTATCTTTTATATAAAAAAATAGAAAATTTTTAGATAAAAGCTCAATTTTTTATTCTCTGAAATGAACTATATTAGCAGTATTACAAGCTGTTGGGACATCATAAATTACCCATTCTTAAAACTGATTGAAGGATACAAGATTGTCTTTCGCCTAACAATAGGCTGGTATTCCGAAGGATTGTATTTATGTCTATTTGAAAGTTGGATCTGGCAAATTTTTGGATACGATATGTCATGCAGCGAAATTAGCTTCTGGACCGCCTTAGAGCAGGCATTTTCCAAAAAGTTAGACAATGATATGGTTATAAGCAAATTAGTTTGTATGTTTGTAACGCTTATAGCCATTTTTGTCGCTTTGACTTATTTTCTTTCCTACTTAAAGCTGGTAGCCTCGCCCAGCAAGATCCTCAATCCTTTCTTCAAGTTTTTGACTTTTTATCTTCTTTTGGCAATCCCTCTAAAAAGATTTTATCCTGTAATGCTAATATTAGATTTGGTCACTTCATATTTAGAAATTACCAATTTTATTTTGATTGATATAATGCTCTTGTTGACATGTATTTTAGCCTGCTTTTGTTGGAAAATCATATACAAGATGTTCCTTAAGGTATATCTGCGCTGGTCAACAATAAATTCAAGTATTGACTCTTTAGAGATCTACGAGGAACTTGATCATTCTTTGTATGTGTCTTTTAAAAAGGTGGCAATTAAAGTAGCAATGGGTGTTCATTTGGCTCTGTTTAATAACATGTTTATGCAACTTTTCATTGGTTATCCACCAGTCTGGGCATTCTTCTTTGTCACATTGTTTCTCTTTGGGATTTTGGTCATTTACAACATTTCAACTGCACCTAGAAACTACTGCTTTTACTTTAATTACGCATACCTTTACTATATACCGTTCTTAGTTTTGCTTGTGAAGATATCCTGTGCCATTATTTTCATCTTTTCTATGGCAACCTTCTCGTTCCTAAGCTCAAAGCAAAGTGAGTTGCTCTTTACTCTTTTAAAGCATGTACTCGATTACGTCTTCGATTATAGTTCTGTGATAACTGCTTTTATAGCCAAAATAATCATATTTGTCCTATTTATCGCCTATTCTTTCAGTGATACTAATAAGGATGAATATATTAGCTTAGACGATGATGTTATCAAGTCAGAGAGAATACTTAGCTACGTTAAAGTTTATATAGGAATGTCTAGAAAAGCCAGAGAAATCAGTAAAGTGCATTTATTCTCGATAAACAAACCTTTTGAGTGTTGTTTGAAGGCTGAATATGCTAAATTGGCTAATGCTGCTGCCAGATCTGAAAAGAAGTTTCGTGAACTGGAAGATGAACAGAATTTAAGATGGAAGTCTAATGCAGATCTCTACAGTGAAAAATTTCCTTTCGCACCCCATGAACCAGAACAGATGCAGGTAGAAGGTTCAACCTACAGATCAATGGAAGCGTTGGATCATATTGGAAATCTGCATGAAAAAGCAAAGGAATTGGTAAAGAAATATTTTGAAGAGTTTGAGGAAAATCCGCAGAAAGGTATTGATCGGATCAACAGCAAAGAATAAAGTCTTGGTTTATCTCTTTTTAATAATGCACTAAAATAAGAATGGAATAGATTTTATATAAAAACTAAAAATTGAGGTGCTTTTATATGCTGTGAAACATCAAAATTTTGTTTGTTAATCATAATTTTTCAAGTATAATTAAGAAAATTATCTTTAGATTTACAATAGCATGTAGCATAAATTTCTATAGTCCAACTCTTCAAAACTTAGGCAGTCCACAAAAAACAGCTTGTTTTTGCTCAATTTTCCGTAAACGATGTATCTTTTGCCACTTGCTAGCACCGAACTGCACTTAATCAGGCAAAATGCAGTAGAATCGTATCCATAATAAATATTAGGAAACTTCTTTTTGATGATTGTCAGGTAGAATATAGCAACTTGCTTTAAAGGGGATATGACAAGAAAGTTGAAGTGCACTCGCGTGCTAGGAGCCGCAGATTTTCTCAAAACAGACGATCTTTGGTTGTAGAAGGTATGGGACATCTCAGTTTCTGTTATTTCCAAGTTGTGCTCCTTGAAGAAATTGTACTTTTCAAAGCTGCCTTCCTCAGAAATTTGGGCATAAAAACAATGACAAACAGAAATTTACTGGCTGCTTGTTAACAAAGTAGTTTAAACAAGAAATAAGTAAAAATATGTTTATTATTCAACATTTATGCGCGGAGCAATGTTCATGGCCATCAATTCTTGTATCAGCAGCTTAAAAGCATAAGGGATCTGAATCTTAGAAATTGATATTTGATTGCAGCATCCACGGCATTCAAGAATGTCTTTTCCTGAAATCGCCAAAATCCCGCATTTGTCGCAGACATAGCAAGAGTACGAATCTGACACATCCATGAGTCTCTCCTTTAGAAAGGCAGATGCGCCATGAGAAATCATGCAGTCTCTTTCCATTTCTCCAAACCTCAATCCACCATCCCTTGACCTGCCTTCAAGCGGCTGTCGTGAAAGAATCTGCAGGGCACCTCTGGCACGAGCATGGATTTTGTCATCTACCATATGCTTTAGTCTCTGGTAGTATGTTGGTCCAATAAAAATCTGGGCTCTCAGCTTCTTGCCGGTCATTCCATTATGCATGACTTCTATTCCCCTGGAATGGTAGTTGTAACTAGCCAATTTTGCAGAGATCTGATCAATTGTCACCCTGTTAAACGGTGTGGCATCGCCCTCTTCACCACTTAAAGTAGCCACCTTGCCAAGCAGGCATTCCATCATATGCCCCATAGTCATTCTGGATGGCATGGCATGTGGATTGATAATAATATCAGGAACTATGCCTTCGGAGGTAAAAGGCATATCCTCGTGCCTAAGAGTAATACCAACTGTCCCTTTCTGCGCATGCCTAGATGCAAATTTATCCCCAATCTGCGGAATTCTCGTAGATCGCACCTTTACCTTAGTAAACTTATAACCGTCCTTGTTTGTAACAATCACAGTGTCAACAACACCAGATTCAGACCGCTTCACTACAGTCGAGGAGTCCTTTCGAAGGTAAAAAGGACTTTCCTTGGTGGACTTTTCCACATCAAGAATAGGAGTGACCTTGCCAATCAGAACATCATCACCAGTTACTTCCACACCAGGAAACACAAGCCCATCGTCATCAAGCTTGTTGAAGTTAAAATTGCCCATTTTGATACAGGTTTTCCTGTCGGGCTTGCAGATCTCCTCATTTATGCCGGGCCGCGCCATCTCTTCCTGGTCAGAATATGTCCTATATAAGAAAGACCTGAAAAGCCCTCTGTCTATGGCACTCTGGTTCATAATGGAAGAATCTTCCTGGTTGTATCCGCTGTAGCATGCAATGGCAACAATTGCATTCTGTCCGGCTGGAAGCTCCTTGAATCTCAAATACTCCATGGACTTGGTAGTGACCAAAGGTTTCTGGGGATAAAACAGAACATTTGATAGTGTGTCCATTCTGTAACTATAGTTGGTAGAAAATACGCCCATAGCCTGCTTGCCCATAGCACTTTGATAGGCATTTCTAGGGCTTGGATTGTGATCTGGAAAAGGTATCACTGAGGCGGCTACACCAAGAATCACAGCTGGGTGTATTTCACAATGAGTATAGTTTTTGTTGGGAAGATCGCTCAGATCCATCGCGATCAAAGAATTCTCGGTCTCTTCAACGTCCAAGAACTCTACAAGACCCATTCTCAGCAAATCATCCCACCTCAATTCCAAGCTGATAAGTTTTTCTATATCAGATTTGGTAATAAGCATTCTTCTGTCTTTGACTACAAAAAGAGGCCTGCATGGTCTGCCAGAATCAGAGTTAATTCTTATTTCGTTCTCCTTCACATCTCTGACAATCGAAACTTCTTTGTCTATCTCCTGGGATCTTCTTAGAGACCTGAGATTGTGTACCAGTTCGGTAGGATTTGAATGTACCCCGAGCCATACTCCGTTGACAAAAACTTTTGTGCCCCTGACCGAGGATATCTCCTCAAGCCGCTCAACACCGCATTCTTCCAGAATTTCAATAATCGGTGCAGATGATTTTCCCACCGATATGTAGGCCATAAGGCTAAGGTTTTTGACTAGACCACAGGCTTGGCCTTCGGGTGTTTCTGCAGGACACACTAGTCCCCAGTGAGTGTTATGGAGCTGCCTAGGCTTAGCAAGCTTGCCCTCTTTCTCGATCGGAGTATTGACTCTTCTCAGATGGCTCAGTGCGGATATGTAGTTGTACCGATTGAGAACCTGTGCTACACCCGCCCTAGTCTGCATTGCCCGGCTTTGGTCGCCCCAATTTCCAGTTGCAAGTGCATATCTGAATCCCTGGGTAATCGTACTGCTTTTCAGCCCCAAAGCAATATTAAAGTCTCTGCCATTCTCAATACACTTTTGCATGTGCTTGGCAGTTTCCGCACAAAGTTTCTTGAAGAGCATTTTAAAAAGCGATGCCAGTAGCGAACCACTCAAGTCTAGTCTTTTCTTTCCATAATGATCTCTATCATCCACATCCCTCTTGTTAAGAACCACATTAAGTGTTTTATTAATCATGTATCCTAGAAAATATGCCTTTTTGGTCTCGCAAAATTCCTGTGTCCCAATGTGCGGAAAAAACTCTTTTGCTAGCAGGTTCCTTGCAAATTGAATACGCTTGTCCTTTGTAGCACCCACTGGCGCACTTCTCTTCCCAATAAAATCGAGTGCTGAAATCTGATCTTGTATGGCCGAGGCCTCTTGGAGACTAGATGCTAGGAACGAGTAAATAACATCGTCCTTGTCAAAGTTAATGTGAGAAATGATTTCCTTGTCACTCAAAAATCCCAAAGCTCTGTAAATCACCACAACAGGTATATCCTGCTTCATCAGCGGAAGTGAAGCTCTTATCAGTCTGGGGTTTTTTAGCACTTTGATAGAGAAAGGAGAGGGTGTCTTAGACCCCTTCTCAGATACAGATCGTATCTCTGAGTAGTGGGTGTACGGCGCAGGCTGTGATTTCTTGAAAATATGTATAGTGTTCGAGGCCATTCTCTCCTGTGCCACAATCACTTTCTCGCTCCCACTAACAATAAAGTATCCGCCTTGGTCGTACGGACATTCGCCAATCTCAATGATGTCTTTGTCTGTCAGACCATGGAGAATGCAACAGTTTGAGCGCAACATGACTGGAAGCTGTCCTAGACTTGTCCTTGTAAATTTATGCTCGTCCCTTTCTCCAAACTCATTCTCCATTATCTTCGTAACATCTATGTACATGTTGCAAGAGTATGTAAGATCTCTTATTCTTGCTTCGTTAGGTATAAGCGTGATGGATCTCCCGTCAGACTCTGTATAAATCGGGGGCTTTGTGACATAAATTTGCCCAAACTTCAGTGTCATCTTTCTTACTCCCGAAGTTCCTGCTGTTTGAGTAGACTGGACAATCAGCTGTGGGCTCTCGTCAATTACCTCCTGCATTTTCACTCTGACAAACTGGTCGAAGGAATCCAGTTGCTGCCTGACCAGCCCCTTCTGCTCAAAAAATGAGCTGATTACAATCCATGCGTCGTTGGTGTCTATAACTTCTTTTTCATTGTCATTCTGACAGCTTTTGCTATTTGAAGTTTTTTTCATGGGCTAAATTTCTTTATGCAGTATAAACTAAAAAGAATAGAAAGCGCATAACTTATATACTTTATTTATGTTTTAAACTAAAAAGAATACTGTCTTTAATAAAAGTGACTATTTTAAACTTATGTTCCAAACTTGGGCTTATGGACTATTACAAAGTAGAGAACATTTTAGAGGAAGAGGAAAAAGTTAAAGTAGCATTTTCATATGACATTGACACATTTGGATTCTACATCAATCCTTCTCTGAACACAATAAGGAAAAATGTAAAGGCAGATCTCCCGCTATTCCTTATTAAGTTCATCATACAGAACGATTTCTGTAGCATAGTGGAGAACCCATTCCAGGCTCTAAAGCACGACTTGGAAGCAGAGGCATCTCATGTCAATTTGAAAAATAGGCATTTCTTCTCTGTTTCTAAGCATCTTGCAGACAGAAACAAGCTCTCGGAATTGTTTTTTGAAAGAATCGGCTCTTACATCGGCTACGTTCTCAAGACAGATTTCACTGAGGACGATGTCTCAAAATTGAGTTTTGGCGAGAAGAGACTGATTATCAAAGCTCGTAAGTCATTCAGAAAATTCCAGGACTTCAGCAACAATACTTCTGATGATGCTTGCTTTTCTTAGCACACATCAGTTATATGGTTAACTTCTAGAATTAAGGTTTTTATCTGGACGCAATAAAAAACTTTGAATTAATCTTTTAACTTAAGTAATATATTGGTATTAATAAATACCCATTAACTTACAAATGAGTTACTACTTATAACAACTTTACTAAAATAATCTGATTCACTATGAAATGACTAAGCAAAATCTGATATTAAAATTTAATCATCTTCTAAAATACAAGTACATCAAAAAAACAAGAACTAGTGTAATAACTCCATAGATTTTGTACTGTTCGATCTTGGCATTGATCTTCATTCTGCTTACTTTTCGAGACATTTCCCGCGCCTCCATGCTTATCTTATCAGACAGCTTGTTCAGGTTGTCTATGTTTTCTCCTCTTTTAATCAGCGTGTCCAAATTCTCAACCAATGCGCTGTGAGTATTCTCCAGCTCTTCAACACTGACTAGAACATTGTATTTCTTGTTAAATGAATCTGTAATAGACTTTATGGTCTCGTCAAACTCATAGTGGATAGACCTGTGGTCTGTGTATCCTTTGAAATATGGCCCAGACACCTCTGCAAAATACTTTGCAATAATCTTGTTGGACGTCCTTCCATCAGCGATTGTAGCAATAATTATGTCCTCTGATACTTGGAAGAAGAATATAATGCTCTTGTTTGAGGAATGCACACTAAATATTTTTTGTTCATTGATTGGCAATTTTGAAATTACATTTTTGAGCTCCAAAAGCTGCTCCTTGTTTCCTTTCAAAGGGTTTCCTGCTAGAGAAAAGCTGCCTGTAAGTATTTTTCTCGTGCTTTTATTGAGTATTTGTGTGTAGTAAATTGCCATTGGGGCTATTATTTTGTATTTCTGTGCACCTAAAAAATTGTATGCAAATACATTTTTCCTAGTTTCTCAACTATGGCTATTCTAGTTTTAACTACCTTCAATAGTAAAAAGAGCAGAATCTTACTTCAGTTTCAGAGCCATTCAATTTCTACTTTTGCTGCTAAAAATTTTCAGAACAATTTTTTCCAGCCCTCAAATGAGCTTTGTGTCAATTTTAAGAGAAATCCACAGGAAGAAGCAGTCAGACGTGATGAGATATCTGCTCAGACTGAGTATAGTGGAGGCGCGACAGAGGGATGTGGTGCACCGCAAGGAGAGGCCAACATACTTGGAGAGGGCCCGTACTCTTGGATACAAGGCCAAGAAAGGCTATTGCATTTTCAATGCCAGAGTAAAGAAGGGAAACTATCCCAGATACCTCAAGTACAACAATGGTAATACCCGTGGTAAGTGTGTCCGTGCTGGTGTGCATGAAATTAAGCCAGCCATGAGGAAACAGGCTGAGGCAGAGATCCTTGTGGGAAAAAAGTGTGCTAATCTGAGGGTGCTTAATTCCTATTGGGTTGGCCAAGACTACATGAACAAGTACTATGAAGTTATCTGCGTAGATCCGAATCAGGAGTGTATCAGAAATGATCCCAAGATTAACTGGATCTGCAATGCGGTTCACAAGCATAGAGAATGCAGAGGCCTGACATCAGCAGGAAAAAAGAGCAGAGGCCTTGGCAAGGGACCCAAATACAACAATACGATTGGAGGATCGCGAAGAGCATGTTGGAGACGCAGAAATACTCTTTCTCTGAAGAGATATCGTTAATATTAAAAGTTTATTTAAAATTTTGATTGTGTAAATGCATTGAGAAGTCATTTTCTGTTAATTTGAAACATTGACAAAGTTTATAAAAGAATTGTGCTGGTCCACATTTGTTATTAGCTTCTAGTACTGATTATAAAAATATGCTTATTTTTTTAATTTTAAACGGTCTCAGCACTTAGTCTTTATTTAATTGTTATCATTTTCTCTCATTTTAGCATTAAATTACTAGGAAATCTATAAAACTATTTACATTTTCATTTTCTTCTAAAATCACAAAATCAGGATATTGGCAATCAGAGACAAGAGGAATAGCAGCATCAGCCAGAGACAACTCTGCCTTACTTTCGTGTGTGAAGAAGCAATATGTGCTTCTGGGGCTCTCGTCCTTGAGTTTAGGACCAGATAACTCAATTTCATTGTTGCCTGACTTGCTTGGAATGCCACAAAGTTCTAGGCTGCCAGTCCTCTGCAATTGTTTTGGAGACAATGAAAAGAACACTTTTTGAAACGAGATAGAACTATTCTCAACTGTCTCTGACGACTCAAGAATCTTATCAACCATAGAATTGACGTCTATTTCGGAATTGAAAAAACTGCTGTCTTGGGAAACAGATGGAATGTCGTCAGCACATAAATTTATAGAAATGGCATCAGTATTTATGCAGCTATTGTTGCCTTCTTCTGTTACAGATTCCTTGTGCTTTTCCAGTTCAAAAGCCAAATTGCAACATTTGGTTGTGTGTCCATCTTTAATTAATTTGAACAATCTTTCATCTTCCTTTATGCACATATTCTGCTCAAAGGTTGCCTGCTGGTGCATCAGACGATTTATTTTGTCAGGGCCTCCAAGAAAGAGACCAACACGAACATTGTGGTCATCTGCGGTTTTATATTTTGACCCAACAGCACTCAGCTTCGCAATCTCTCTGTTATTATGTAGTCTCTTCGAATCAAAGTAACCTTTAATATCAAATCTTGGTCTAATGAAACTAATTTTATGTGGACTAACATTCAAAGCTGGTGTGCATTCTTTACTTGACTTTTTATCATTGCATACAACATCATTTTCTGCATCTTTATTTTTACACCTTATGAACTTTATTTGACTATGCTCGTCATTCTCTGCATTTGTATTATTCTTCTTATGCGATTGTCTATTTGTAGAACTTCTGCCGTCTTCTAGACATTTCATTCTTATTTTATGCAACTTAGTTGAGACATTTGCATATGGCTTCTTTCTTTCCCGCCTCAAAATGATTTTTTCTGACGAGATTGGACTAGAATGGATATTATTGTGGCTCCTTAAAACCTTTCTCGGAATAATGAAAATCTTTGGAGTCTTGTAAACCTTCTGTGATGACTGGCTGAGAGTAGCATCGGTGCTCTCTGTCTGAGAATAGACCATAAATTTACTGCGGCTTCTTTTTTTCCTATTGCTAGAATCCGTCAATGCCTTCTTTTTGTGGATCCCAACTCCTCCATAATTGGACATACTTAACTTATTCAGTGGCACTAGACAGAATCCAGTATTTACCCTGTGACTTTTTACTTTGTTTATAAACTGTATTTCATCAAAGGTATCTTTAGAGAGCAGCATAGACCCAATGTCTGCCAAAGAGTCTGATTTGGTTTTGTTGGTGAATGAAAACCCGATTGTAGCGGATGTTGCAGGAACAGAAGAAAGATTTGAAATGTCGCTGAAATTAAATGATTCCTCCTCTTTATCATTGGCCTCCAAAGAATCTGCAAACAGTTCATGCATAAGACATGAGGAACGAATACTTGAAATGTGGCTTAAATAATTGTCGTTGCCAGGCTCGCCTACATCAATGGAGATCATTTGCAGATCTTTAATCTGCAGATTCCCAGCAGCATCCTCTGTGCTACAGTCGATTTTGTCTATACTCATTATAAATGATTCAGTTATGGGCTGCCTAGACTGCGGCTTTTTTATTTCAGCAATCGGCGCTTCCAGCCTGCTCTCGATAAATTTGAGGACTTTTGCTTCACATAATGGCTGTGTCTGTATTCTTGCAGTACTTTCCTCTGTTCTGTTGTATTTAAAATATTTTTCATGCTTTGACGGGGAATTGAAATTTAAAATATTCCTGTTTTTGGACCGGTTGTTGATGCGCGTAGCTTCGCATGCCTCTTGGTTCTGATTATCATGCCCATTGCTCTTCAAAAGAAACAAGCACCTGGAATCTACTATATCGTTTATGTCTTTGGTTTCCCCACTCAAATTTCCTTCGCCTAAATAAACACAATCTTCTAGCACCATCTCCACTCTGTTGTCCCTTTTTATCATGTAAATATGCTTCTTAGCAAGAATGATTGATCCCTTAAGCTGCAGACTATCTTGATTGTATTTCCTTGTAAGCTCCAGGAATGACTTTTGTGGTATCGTTGATTTGATAAAATATATCCCGTCAGAAATGAAAAATCTATGATCTTGTGCGTTTACTATGTCCTGAATATAGCAGTATCTTGGTGCTGTTTCTTTGTGTCCCAGCAATTCCTCCCTTATCCATGAGTTTGTTTTTGAAAGAATCATAAATAGGGTATGCTTTTGAGTCTTAAAAACCAATCACTTGATTGCATTGCCATAATCTTTAAAACAAACCATTTAAAGTGTTGTAATTCTATAAAGACATTTATTTATCTGGAATATGCTATTTACAACTATAATCCTTTGATTGAACTTCTCTGGCACCAATAATTTAGCAAAATGTGTCAGTTGTTAAAATTTGTCACAAACAAAAAATTATAAAAAAATGTTCACAGGGCTGTTCTTAGCAATCAGCTTGCAGCTGAAGAAAGCTGTTCTTGTGATTCAACAGAGCAGCTTCCTCAAATTTGAAAAAAAATTCCTGAATTTTTCTCTAACTTTTACACTTTTTTAGTATGCTAACAAGATAAAACCCGTCTTCTCCGTCGTGGCATATTCTGTATATTGCCTCCATCACTGGAAATTTGGAAGTGTCATGGTTATTTGCCACTAGCCACTCATGTATGACTTTCGATGTTTCAGGTCCTTGTAGCTTCTGTCCTCTCATAGTTCTCTCCACATCCTGGTACTTGCATCTGTCTTTTGACATGAGAATTCCGCACTGAACATTTCTTCCGCTCATGCAGCTGGTGAACAAGTCTCCCACGCAGCAGCTCTCCAACATCATAAATTTGGCTCCGATCAAGCTGCAAAATCTCTCCATTTCAATCAGTCCTTGCCTGAAAACCATAGCCTTGGTGTTGGACCCGTACTCTATTCCTTCTACAATCCCAAAGCCAATGCTTATTATATTCTTCAAGCCTCCACATATTTCCATTCCTTTGTTGTATGGAATGATTTTAGGCCGAAAATAGTCGTTGTCGAAAAGCATCTCGAGCTCATCATACTGTGCCTTGTTGGCATAGCCAATGGTGCAGTCGCATATCTCTTCCTTCGCCACATCTTTAGCTATGTTTGCTCCCATCAGGCAGCAACACTCTATCTTCAGCACTTTACTGATGTATTCGGATGGTAAATACAGCTTTCCGTCTTCAATAATCATCCCCTTGCTCAGGTTAATAGCATATGCTCCTTTTTTCATTTTTAAACCTGAAAGAGTGCCTTTGATAAACTGATGAGGCAGGCAGATAATGACTATGTCACACTGCTCAATTTCATCAAGCTCTGTTACTGCCTTGATGTTGTTGGGAAGCTTAACCCCTGGAAGATAGATGGGATTTGATTTAAAAGCATTTATATATTCAGATAATTTCTGATTCTGGTAGATCTCCTCATAGACCCACAGCAAAACTTCGTGGTCAAACACACAATAATTTTGTATGTTGTTTGCTACCAGCTTTAGGATGCATGTCCCCCAATTTCCATTTCCTACGATAGCAACCTTTTTCATGAGAATTGTTGGGGAAAAATTATAAATTTCATCTGTTTCAAAATTCTTCAATCAGAAATATTTATTTTTTTATTGATAAATTAAACTTGCAGAAAGAATGAAGAGTTTCAAGATGCTGAAGCAATGCAGATGCAAGTTGTTTTCTATTAACAGGTTAAAATTTGGCTGTAGATTTACCTTTTGTTGATATCTGTAAATACAGTTGACTGCTAGTTATATTTATTTGCATAATTTACTTTTAAAAACTGCTCTGAGACTTAAAAAATATTTGCATAATCTTAAAAATGCTACAAGTCTCTGTTTAACATTTATTGTCAGCCATAGTAAATCATTAGCTTGCAATATGCCAAAATAAGAATTTTGAGCTTTCAATGCCCATATGAGATTGCAATCTTTCATCTTCAATGTTTTGCTGTTAAAGGCAACTGAAAACTCGGATTTTTGCTGGGATTTGGACTCGTTGGAGTGGCAGCAATTTTTTATTGAGTGCTCCCATTCTGCGCACACTAAAAATGGTTGTTTGATCTCAAATTATCCATTTTCCAGTCCTCAACAAGAAAAATCAAGAACAGCTTCCAATTCCTTAATCAAAAGTAGCTCTGAAAGCGAACCTCCAGTAAAGCGGAGATGTATTGTCTCTGAGAGTATAGGTTCGGGATTAGGCAATCCTAATACATGCAGCACCAGGAACGGCATTAGTCAGGAATTTGGTCGCAAAAATCTTGATGCACCTGAAAACGTGCAGCTAAAGACATTTAAAAATACAAATCAAGGCAGGTCCTCTTCAATTGAGGACTATCGCATAAATTTTAAGCGAAACAACAAATTTTTTATTGACACATTCTGCATGTGGGATCAATTGAGTGACATAGAAAAGTCTTCTTTGGATATAAATAAGCAGTTGGCTTGCAATTTTGAAAGATTAGAATTAAATTTTGAAACAGCACTGAAAAGATATGCTGAAATCTTATCAAGTAGTAAAAGCCAACTTAAATCTGTAGAAAGTATTGAGAAAATGCTCTGTAGACCTGGGCTCAGGAAAATATATCACCTGTTGATCTACAGCCTGTATGAAACATTTTTAATTGGAAACCCTGATAATAAAGATGCTGTTGAGACCATAATGATAAATATTATTGTTTACTTGTGTCTTAAAGCTTATGGCAACAACGAAGAAGTCAAAAGAGCTATGAATCGCAGCAAGATAGAGTCTAGAGAAGGTAGAATAACAAAAGATCATTTGCCCCCAATGAACAAACTAGAATATGCCGATTTTACTACAGACTTGTGCTATTGTGGACCTACCCACATGATGATCAACCAAAGCGCCATTTTTATAAAAACAGAAATATTAAAAAATTTGAATGCGATCGTAGAAAAAGAATTCGAAGTTAGAAGCAAAGAAGAATATTTTTGCACTTCCTTTTATTCTAGGCCGCTTAAATTGTACAAAAATCAACTTTTAAAGGAAATGACAATGGCAGGAAAGCCAGTCTTTCTTTTGAATCTTAAAGGAAGGAACAAGGAAGACGATAAATTCTCACATGACAATGGCTATCCCTCGGACGTTCTATCTTTCTTTATGGACACTGTCACAGAAATCAACATAAGGCCTGCATCAAATCTTAGATTAAAGGCTGTGATTATACTGATCCACATCATCAAGATCTGTATTCATGAGACCGAAGGTCCTGTTACGTTTTTTGAGTATTTGATGCTAATAGGATCACTCCATGAAGAGTATTTGAGATATGAGAAAACAAAACAGGTATCTGAGGAATTTAGGTCTATGGTTTGTTACTTTTTTTCTATAAATTATCTTGGTAAAGACAATGAACAAACCTTGGACGACAAAGCTAGGTCTATGAAAATTTTGTATAAGATATTCCCAAACTATAATGTTATATTTCCAAGTTTAAAAGCCAATGTTGCACAACTTCGACAAAATTCAGCCTAGGGAATTTCAGTGATGTTGGAAACCCGCATCATTTCTGACATTTTCAGAATATCTAAGGCTGTGGAGATCTAAAGTCGAAATTTAGACACAAAAAGATCTGGGTCTTTAAATGCAAACTAAGGCTTCTTTGTATGCAATCTATAGAATCCTGCTGATGCCTCTTGAGTACATGATTTTAGATGTAAAAAATAAAATTTTTTATATAATTTTTTAATTTAGTAATGGTGATAAGAGTTATGTTTGTTTTTTGCAATCAATAACTACTGACAGACAGTTTGCCTGTAAACACAACTCAAGAGAGCTTTAAAACTAAATTGTCTGTTTCCATGTAATGGACTGATAATTGTTTCAAAAATTTTGGGAATTTTCGGTCCAATGAAAATTGAAGTTCGCAAGTACGAAGAGTTCGAAGGTTTTAAATTCAAGGATATTCTCAAGACTAACGAAAAGGAGTCCAAGATACTTCTCGTGTCTGACTCAAACGTTAAAATAGGCCATAACTTCCTAAATGAAATGGATTTGAATGGATTCAAAGTCCAGACATGTAAAAATCAAATTGTAAGAGCAAAACTTGCTATTTTTAAAATCAAGAAATTCAGTGACGACTTCCTTTACACTTTCTTCAAAAACCAGTATGACTGCGCATATTTTTTCACCTCAGAAGAGGAGCTTTCTGCGTCTATTTTTGAATCACAGGAACCCAACATAGAAATAATATTCTTGAACAGCATCTCTAAAGAACTTGATACAGAGAAATTGGATATGATAGAGAAGGTAGGTTTTCAAGAAAATGAAGAAGTCAATCGCTATTTAAGACTAAACTGTATTCCAGAAGCTGAGAAGTCAGTGGAAATAAAGAGGTTAATACATTTCTACAAAAGATTGATCGATATGATTTACTATGATTCTTATAAGACAAAGTTTGCTCTCTCATTGCTGATGAACTCTTGCCTTGATGTTTATGTTTTAACAGAAGACAAAAGTTTGTTTAAAGAAAGCAACAAATTTTTGAATGCTAAAACAGCAATTTTGCATAAAAGCAAAAACTCTAGTAATGGCAAGAACATCAAGGCTTTTGAGAAAGAAAGATCGTTGTGCCTAGTTCTTGAGCACGATGATTTGTTTGATGGTTCCTTATTTGAAAAGTGCTATTATGTTTTAGAAAACACAGATATGGAGGATTGCATGCTGCCAAAGCTAGAAGCTCTAAAGCTTGAAGAATTTAGCATAATTAAAAATCTTCTGTTGAAGCAAAATAGAAGCAACTCTGTGAAAAATCTTAAAATGGCAGACTTTGAAAAATACCTAAAAAAAGATGATGCAGCAATATTGAATAAGATTTTAGCAAGTACCCCAATAGAAGAGAAGAAATATGAAGCTTACAGACTGACTGAGGTTAGTATTGGGAGTGCATTTTTCCCCATAAGCTTCTCAAGGCAGCTGCTAGATTCAATATTATACGACTTAAAAAGTGCTCTTGAGGAGTATTATTTATTTGTTAGATCCACTATCCCCAAGATTTCTAGCAGGCCTTCAGGCTTTCTGAACAAGGAATATGCAACACAGATTGAAGTTCCTGGTATATTTGACTTCTGTGAGACAAGCGATTTCTTTATAACTAAGAAAGAATCCATAAATGATGCCTGCTACAAATTTATGCAGCGACTGTATCAGAAAAAGATAGTTGATGAAAATCTCTCAATAATACGAAAAAATATCTTGGAGCTCAAGACTATTCAAAAGTTGTTTGTTGTTGCGTATGGAACATCAGATTTGACACGAATTGCAGAAATTTACGAGGAGTTTTCTAAAAGTCTTGATATCAGCATCCATGAGAACATAGTGATTAGAAATAATCAAGTTATTTTTTCAAAAAAAAAGTCAGCTCCTGTTGATCATTTTAAGAAGAAGTTTATCATAGACGTGATTAAAGAAGACACTGATAATTTGGAACTCCAAGATATTGAAATGTCAGAGGAAATCAACAGCATACTAAATGAAGAAGTACATAACTCTGAGATGCCTGACAAGACTGGGATGGCCACTAGAAAGATCGACAATAACCTCAAGTCCTATTTCTATCCCGATTGTGCCTCTTCAAAACTAGAAAGATCTTACAGGAAGATACCTGATAGCTTTTCTACCCAGAATGACTTTATGGCTCTTTACACCCTTAGCAACTCCAATACAGGTATTCTCTGCCACGAGACTCTGAAAAAAGATTGCGAGGTCTTGGACAGGCATAATCAAAAATTAGTTGTTAAGAATCATTCGTCAAGACAATACACAGGGGAGGAATTGAAGCTCTTGAAGTTTTATCAGGTTTTGTTCTTCAAGCAAATAGGAACAGTTTTTCCTTCTTCTTGCCAGACTTTTAAGCTGTTTTACTTTGTAGTTCCATTGAGAAAGGACTCTTTTGGCGATTTTGAAATTGATTGGAATTATTTGAAATCCATTTATGAAAACTTCTTTTTAGAATCTGTTGCATGTGTGCCGCTTGGCAGCCCAATACTCAAGCGCAACGTTGTATTTAATCCATTCTCTATCGATTTCTTTGTATATGCGGATCCACTCAGCTACAACATTGAGAACAAGCTAGGAGACACTACTTTTTTAGAGTTCTTTGAAAATAAGTACAAAATTTCTCTTAGAGCCCGGACAGGAAAGATGATGTTCAAAGCATTCAGCATAGAGCAGATCTCTGCATCTGTCAGGAAGTTTAATAATGTAGAGAATTCCAAAACAGTCATTAAAACCAGCAAAACTGATCCTGAACTTATTGTCAAAATCATAGAATCTACGTCTCTTTCTGTCTCAAATTCATCTAGCAAAGATCAGATTACAGGCCCAACTTTTAATTTGTCTACGATCGCTTGCTCTAACCTTGCTAAACCATCAGAAAATAGCCTAGAGTCTTTGTTAAAAAATTTTGATTCCAGGCCAGCAGATAGTTTCCTAAATTTTGACATTGAGACAGGAGTTGTTTGCTCTTCAGAAGCATGCTTTGTCACTCCGATTAAAATCTCCATAGTGAATGAAGCAGAAGCCTTTAAACGTAATTTCTACATTTTTGAAACAGCTTTTATCACACATGAGCTAATCACAAGCTACAATCTTCAGGCCTCTCAGAGCATTGTTTTCCAGTGCTTGACCCAGTCCGGAGAGAACTTTGCGGCTAATTATGAGAGACTGGAGTTTTTGGGCGACTGTGTTCTAAAATTTTACTCCACAAACTACCTGTATCTTTCATTCTTGCCAATAGATAAGATAGTCTCCACCAAGGATACAATAATCAGCAATGACAATCTTTTTAGAATATGTATTGAGTCAGGGATTTTCAAATACGTTCAATTTTCTCTTTTTAATTCCAAGATGGTACAGGCACCCCATCTTTCAGGAATCGAGAGTATTATTAATTTCTTTGGCGCGGGATCTGTTTTCAGGTCAGATAATCTGGGCCATGTCGTTCTAGGGGCTTTTGATCCTGATGTCAATGTAAAGAAATTGTATGCAGATGTTATTGAAGCTTTATTTGGAGCCGTTTACCTAGAATCTGGATACTTGGAAGCGATTAAGCTCATGCACAGTCTCTGCCTTTTCAACACAATCTCTCAGCCATTTACTAATCAAAATTCTAATGTTAGCCAGCATCCAAACATGAACGATGGATATCTGTCTGTAATCAGAGACTCACACTCTCCTTTCAATGGACTGCTTTACAAATCGTTCTCTTACTTGGGTATCATCCCTCTTAAAGACATTGTTGCCATTCAGAAGATTATATTATATGAATTTAAGAATTTTGGGAATTTGGAACGAGCCTTTGTCCATCCGTCTTATTCCTCTTCGCTTGGCAGCAATGACTATGACTGTTTAGAGCTTATTGGCGATTCAGCCTTAGATCTTTTTGTATCATCAAAGCTGTTTAGCTACAAAGAATTGAATAGTCCCCTGCTTTTGCATACTGCCAAAATATCCTACGTCAACAACCATTCCTTGTACAACATAATGATCAATTCTGATTTAATTAGTCATTCAAGACACAAGCTGACGATAGGTGCTGTCAAAAAGCCCATAAGTGATATGTTTGAGGCGCTTTTGGGTGCTATCTTGATAGATTTGGATTGGAGCATCAATGCCTTTTTTGAGGTAATGGATCGCAAGATCTGTCTGTTGCTAAAACAGAATTGCGAGGTAGATGCCAAATATTTGCAATAAGCTATGCTGTTGAGGACAAGTCTATTTTTAACGTTTTTCATTTTCGTTTCCCTCAAATAAATTCTTTGCAAACTTTGATAGCTTTCTTATCTTTTTTTAGTTTGTATGTCTCAGTTCTAATTATTATTCTTATGATTGCCCTCCACACTATGGACAATTCATGGGTACTGTTAAAGCAAGCTGATCAAAGGCCCAATGTTTTCTATTTTACAATCTGCTATGCCATATTAACTGCCAGTATTCTTCTACAACAAGAGCTTATTCTGCTTGTGGTTGTTCCAATTACCTGCTTGATTTTTAATGGATTGGAAGAGTCTGCCATCTCTCATTTAGCCGTAGTTTTAGGATTGTCTGTATTCAGAGGCTTTTGTGCATTTAAATAAAATATGAAGTTCCCATTGCATAGCATCTATCAAAAATACAATTTTTATTAATTGCCATCGTAGGCTTTATTTATAAAGATTTTGTGCCAATACAATATTTTTCATGTATTTTATCTTAAATGAGAATATAAAAATTTATTTCTTAAAAATCTTTTCCACAAATTCTTCTTCTATAAAAGACAGCTTTGCAGGTATTATTAAAGAATGCAGTGGCTTTCCAAAGTCCTTCTTTGATAGGTTTTCGACAGTATCATACTCAACTAGCTCTTCATCCGTGGCAAAGCGGCAAATTGCAAATATTTTTGTATCAGGCTTAACAAATTCAAGATTGCTTTGTTCTTCTGCATATTTAATATGCTCAATGGCCTCTACAACTGTCATAAATCGATTTTCATCAGTTTTTATATCCAACAAACAGAGTGTGTGAAGTCCATTTGTGTAGTTGTTGTAAATATTGCTGTAGAATGATGTAGGCTTGACTTTCTCTGTATAATATGGGATTGATACTGTTTTGCCAAAGTTGTACGAATAAAGACCATAGCATCCTTTCACATTTAATATTGAAGTATTATGAATAACTTTTACTTCTACATTTTTCTCTACAGCTCTTAAATACAAATCAGTGTGTGTGGTGGCAAAAAATGGTGTTCCTGCAACCAAAAACACCACGTTGCTAACTTTTGCTTGCTCAACGATTTCATACGTCTCCTCTACCAAAGCACGATCTGCAGGAAAAATTTTCTTGCCGATAAGAGACTCTATTTCACTGAAATCAGCCAACTGGATGCAGGTATAGCATTCTTGATATATTTTATCTGCCTTTTTCAGTATCTCGAGGCTTCTCAACGAAATGTCTCTGTAGTCATTAAGCCCGGTTCCTATAATGTAAAGCATGACGGCTGGAAAAGTAATTTATTGAAAAAGTTTTCAATGAATGCTTCCAAAGCTTAGAAAACTTTTTAGTTGCAAGTATTTGCAATTAACAATATGCAGAAGCAAAGAAAGATATTGTTTGCTACAATTTAGCGATTTCTGCATCTCAAAAATATTGTTCATTGCAAATACTTGTTTTCTCAGTGCTTTAGACCATGATAGATGGAATGATGCCTATCTTACTTAGTGTTAAGACAGTGATGCTTCTGACTGGTGTGCCTTGATCTTTTTTAGTATCTTTCTTGAATATCAGTAAAAGTTAGGCAAAATTTATTGCAAACATCAATATAAAAATAGATAATTTATTGAATATTTGACCTTTTCAAGTAATGTTATTGCCAAGATTGTTTTTGTATACTTTTAGCGTGATTGCATTATTTGTGGACCTTGATTAGACTTTTGTGCTGTCTTCTGGTTAACATTATCATTTGCACTTACCCGAAAATATGAATTGGCATTTTGATTTAAAATACTTTTGGTCTTAGGACTTTTGTTTAAATTTTGCAGAGAGCCTGGATTGAATGTCTTATTTGGAAGCAATCTATTGCTTTTTGGTTTTGAAAAGAGATTATCTAGCTGGTTTTTGGCAGAAACCTTAAATTTCGAATTGTTGATGATTGATGTGGTTTTCGACGAAACACTATTGTCTTTAAGATTACTTTGTGTTGGATTCGGGCTAAGTCTGATGATTACTTGATTGGAAGCATTTAATTGGTTATTTTTCAGGAGATTGATTTTTTGAGGATTAGACAATTTTGAATAGCCTCTTTTTGTAGCACTACTTTTCAAACGCTTTTCCATGCTGTTTGAGGGATTGGAAATATCTGATGCTGGTTTTCTGGGCAAGAAATCTTGCTGAAAACTCAAATCAAGATTTCTTGGCGTCCAATTGAAGACATTGAAAGCATTCTCAACATTGCTAGATTTAGAGTTTACAGAAGAATCCTTAGAAAAATTAGGGCTCAGAAGATGGGGAGATTTAACAGCATTTTGGCCATATTTCAGTGCTTTGTGATTCTCTTCAGTATGCCTCTGAGATTCAAGTTTTGTCTTATTTTGCAGCAAATCGGGAGATATTGAATCTACAATTGATTTCAAAACGTCTGATACAGGCAATGTAACAAAGACACCCTTAAAAATGCTGAAAAACATTTGTTTGTCCAATTCTAGTCCTTTTTCAGGTGCTTGGAGCTGGTCAACATAGAATTTGATGGCATCATGCACGGTTTTTGCATCAATTAACTTGAGCTGCTCAAGGAAGTCTAGGCTGTTCAACTGCAATTTCTTGGCAATGCTCCTGTGATTTTCTATCACCAAATTAAATGCTTTTGTTTCTTTATCATTTCCTTCTCTCTTGTATTCAGAAATATTAATCTTTCCTCCATTGTCCGAACTTTCCTCACCAACTTCTGCCAAAATTGAATCAGCTTTCCTGGCATATGTTATTTGGGAGCCAAGCACATCTGGTTTGCCCTGAAGCTTAGATCTGTCGCTTTGTAATTGCTTATTAATCTGGTCATCAGCTCTAGATTTTTGGTATTCATCTTTGTAGCTTATATTTCCACTGGCATTGCCTGCTGTTGCTGGCATATGCTTCAGCTCTTTATTTGCTTCCCTTATTTCATTTTTTACAACTTCCATAAACGATAATTCTCCGAACTCTTCGTTGGAACCATCATGTAGCTTCTTTCCTGGCATATTGAGGGTTTTAACATTTTTAAAGCTCTTTGCTTGGTCTATTGCCTCTGCAAGTGACATTTTAGATTTGACTCCATAAGGTGGCTCAATCTCGGCAGTTATTTTCCCTCCTGGATTCATCACAACTTTAACTTTCGTATTCTCAAGATTGTTATGAATATTTTCTATTCTTTGATAATCATTTTTTGCGTCTTCAGGAATATCCTCAATACCATTCTGGTTTCCTCTGTAAACCTTTGGCCTAATCTCTGCACTGAATCTTTTCCAGGGTTTACATTTGACAACACCATTAGCTATTTCTATTTTTCTGGCATGCTTAATATTTAAACTTTCAAATTCATTATAAAGCTTATTTTGATCAATGTTAATATTCAAATAGCTTGGAATCTGCATTTTCATGTCTTTAATCTCTGCTTCATAGCTTATCAGGCTATCTCCAGAAGAATATCTGTGTTCAAGTGCTCTCACATCGATATTTTCTTGTTTCATCAGATCGTAGCCTCTTTGATCATAGAACACTCTTCCCTTGTTAATATAAATTTCTTTACATGGTTCAGGCAAATTTAAAACACCCTCAATGCCGCTCAACGTCACCAATCCACTGTTGATTTTGTTCTTTGTCACATTGTTTCTGAGTCTGTCTCTAAGATCTTCGAGACTTTTCTTGATCTTTTCCTCCTCAGCCGTTTCAGCTTTAGCCTCTGGAATTCGACTAAAAGGCAGATCTAAAACTGTGTTATTGGCTATAATTTCTGAAACATTGTCATTCATCATTTTCACAACCCCAAGATTATCGTCTAAATCCACATTGATCGCCATCTCATCATTTACAAATCCATTGCTTCGGTCAGAGGTCTTGTGAGCCTTATCAAAAACATCATATCTTTTTGTATGAGATTTGGCCATATGAATGGCTTCTTTCATAGCCTGGCCTTCACCCAACTGAGGCGCTAATATGTCTTTTGCAGACTGGATGCTTTCGATCTTTTGATCGGCAATGCTTTTTCTTTTGAACTCCTCTGCTTTTTTTGCCTCATATTTTGCCTGTTCAATTGTTCCGCCTAAATTTAAAACATTTTGAAATGCAATTGATCTCGTATCAGCAATTTCTTGTTCTTCTATCTCTTTAGATCTTTTTTCTTCTTCATATCTAGCATTGTTCTTTTCCTCAAGAATTCGATTATTTGAGTTTTCAATTTCTGCTTGTGCATGATCACTTTTTATTTCAGCTTTCAGATGATTGGAATTGTCAAAAATTTCGTTTTGAATAAAATTGGGTACATTCTTATCTTCACCTTGCAGCATGCTACTGTCTACATATTGTGTACCAAGTTTTTTACCATCATTGTCATTATATTCTTTCTGATGGTTTTGATTCATGCTTCTTTCATAATCCAGATTTAGACTTTGATCTAAAAAATCTTGCTCTTTGTTAATTTCATTGTTTTTTGACATTTTAAGAGAAACTTTCGATCCTTCTGTATTTTTCGAGGCATCTTTCATTTCGGTAGATGTCAAATCTTCTATTCTATCGATTCTAGAATTCATCTCAGGCGAATATGGGGCAGAATGTTTATCCATTATATTGATTCGCAAATTTGTTGCAGACGAGAGAGACTTAATTGGTTGATTCATATTATTTAAACTTTCTTTTGTTTTTGCTATGCTTACTCTATCCATTGCATTGATTCTTGAATTTGTTTCGGAAGAGTGAGGTTTAGGAAATTGATCATTATACTCAGGATATGCATCCATGTTTTCTAAGATTGATAGGCCTAATTGATCTGTATTTTCAGTTTTAAACTTTATATCTTCCTTGTTATTGTAATTTAAAGCGTTTGATTTCTTGCTCATTTGAGATAAATAAGACTTTCCTGTGTTCGTAGTATTTTGCAGAACAGATCTGTCTATTTTTTCATTTCTTACATCCTCATTTTTGTTAACATCTTTTTCTAAAGCATCTAATCTTCCATGCTTTTTAGATGAAGAAGAATTGAAGGTTGGAATTGCATCACTACTAATTTGGGGAGCTGATCTCACATTTTCTACTGTTGGGCCTAGGCTTTGAGAATAAGAAGGCTGCTGCATCTTTTCAATTCTCAAACTCTGCTCTTGCGAATTGAGCTTAGCAATTCTCTCGACCTTGTCTTGCATTTCAGAGGAATCCAATTTATGTTTCTCACCTGTATTGTTGTTCATTTGGCCAATGCTTGATGGTGATGATCTGTCAATCATTCTGATTCTCAGGTCCTGTTCTTGTGAATTAAGTCTAGCAATTTTTTCCAGCCTATTGTTAGTCTCAGACGAATAAAATTTAGCAGATCCATTCATATTATCAATTCTCAAACTCTGCTCTTGCGAATCGAGCTTGGCAATTCTCTCGATCTTGTCTTGCATTTCAGAGGAATCCAATTTGGTAGATTTACCCTCATTTTCGAGCTTTACATTCATAGGTCCTGCAGAAGTCTGTGGCTCTAGATTATTCACCATCACATTATGTTCGACTAAATTAGATTTAACTGTATTTTCTACTTCAGGTGAAGAAGATTCTACCGTGTTTTCATTTGACTCTTTTAAGATGGAAGAAAAAGACATTGGCGGTTTGCCTACATTTGTAGCTCTTGATTGTAGCTCTTCAGAGACGAGCTGAGTCATCACGTCGATCCTTTCTTTGATATCAGCTAAAGATACCTCATTCATATCACTAATTCTCTTACCTGTGTCAGACGAATAAAGTCTGGATGATTTGTCTCTATTCTCAAGACTTTTCTTCCTCTCTTCTATTTTAAGCAAATCCAATTCATTGATTTTTGCGTTTATTTCTGATTTCAAATACTTATCCATAATATTGATTCTTTCACTAGTTTCCAGAGCATTAAGTTTATCCATTTTGTCAATTCTGATACTCGTTTCTTGTGAATGAGGCATAGTAAGGTGCTCCATAATATCGATTCTAGCATTGGTCTCGAATTTATTTTCCATGTTATGCAAAATTTCCATATTTCTAGTATGGTCATTTTTATTAAGATCAGTCTGAGGCACTAGTAGTTTATCTCTTAGATGAGCATCTGCTATATTATTGTTTAGTTCTTGTCTATTTTGTCCGAATTTATCATCATAATGCTTCTGGTCTAACGGATAAATAAAGTCTTTCTTCCTGTCGGCAACATCTTTAGTGTTACCGGTCAAATCAGACAAGCTGTGATACAGCATTTTGGACGTATGATTCAACTCATTAATTGTTTCCTTGATCTTTGGCAAATCCTCATACAATACGTTTTCTAAATCTCTTCTTTGATCTGAAGTTTTGTTGTCTGAATGGAAAATATCTCCTTTGTGTGCAATTTTGCTGTTATTTACATTTGCATGCTTTTTATGAAATTTCTCATCTTCAAGACTTATAGTCTTGTCAACATTGTCAGGCAATCTTTTTGGGAAATATTCTTTTTTGTTACCCATGTCATATAGAACATCCAGTAGATCTTCAATGTTATCTCTTATTTCTCTATCTTTCAACTTGTAAAATTTGGATTCTTTTAGAGGCGTGTATTTAAATTTCCTAAAATCTTTGTCATTCATCTTCTTAATTTCTGCAATTGTGCCCAGACTGAAATTAAAAGTCCTTAAAAGATCTTTTTTGTCCATTGTAGCTATCTTCCTGGCCACTTCAGACGAAAATTTAAAATTTTCCAGTTCTTCCAGATTCATTTTTTCTATTTTTAGTGAAATAGAAGGTGAGTCAACAAAAAAGTTTTTGAAATCTAGTCTGTCCATTTTTTCGATTTTTTCACTTATTTCGCCTGGAAAGCTACTTTTTCGCAGCATGTTTCCAATTATATCGGCTAGTTCAGATGATTCTCTGAATTCATCAAATTCTTCTTGGCTCATTCTGCTTATAGATTCTTTCGTCAGAGATTTAGCACCAAAAAGTTGTAAAATTTTGCTTTTACTAATTTTGCCAAGTTCCTTATGAATTTTTGATGCATATTTGGAAATTTCTAATTCTTGCCGATCTAATATCTCATTCAACTGTTTTGTCTCTGATGTGGATGTAAAGTATTTTTTCAATTTCTTTTGATTTATCTCATCAACCATGTCATTTGCTGCAGCATCAATCTTAACTAAGTTTTTCAATTCTTCCTGCTTCATTTTTTCAATCTTTGCATTTATTTTTGAATTAAATTCATAGAATCTTTTAAATTCCTTTTGATCCATTTGCTCGACTCTTTTAAATGTTTCTGGAGAAAATTTAAATTCTCTAAATGCCTTTTCGTCCATTTTGTCGATTCTTTCTTTTGTAATTTGAGGCAACGCAAAGAAAATTTCAAATGAGTTCTGATCCATATATTCTATCATTTTAAGTGTGTCATATGAATACTTAAGCTCCTCAAAGTCTGCCAGGTCCATAGTTTCTATTCCTTCATACATTATAGGATCATATCCCGTTTTCTGATTTGAGTTGACAGAATATTTGAAATGTTTCTTAAACATGTTTCGATCCATATTTTCCAATCTTGCATCTGTCTTTTCATTTATAGAATGATTAAAATCTTTCTTAAATCTATCCTGATTTCCATCTTCAATTATTGCTGCTTCCGCTTCATTTAGGGATTGTTTTAGTGTTTTTGCAATTATGTGTTGATTGTCTATTGCAGAAGCTTTTATATTGTGTCTGTTATTAGATGGTACAATGGCCAGATCTTTGATAGAAGTTTTTCCTGTTTTTCTTGGTGCATCAATTAGGTTTTGGGCATTTACTCTCTTTGACTCTGCTGGAGCATATCTAAAGTCTTCAACAGCGTTCAGATCCATCTTTTTTATTCTTTCAATAGACTCTGGCGTGAAATATGTAATTAGTTCTCTAAATGCCTTCCTATCCATTTTTTTAATTCTTCCGATCGTTTCGGGTGTGTGTTTAAACTTTTCAAATGCCTCATAATCCATTTCATGGACTTTGCTGCCTAGTTCGGGTGAATAAAGGTTTATCCAATGTTCAAACTCTTTTTTCTGCATATCTAAGAACAGCGAAACTATTTCAGCCGTCTGTTTTAGTCCTTCAAATGTTTTTGGATCTAACTTATAGATTGTTTCTGGACTATTTAGGATCTTGCTGATATTTGCCTGATAAGGAGCTGGGTAATTTTCTGTCTCATAAGTTATGAGGTCTAATATATTTTGATTCATTTCGTTAAGTTTCATTGAAAATTCTGGCGAATCTTTAAACTGTTCAAACTCATTATTGCTCATTGCCTCGGTTTTATTCAAGATACCTGAAAATTTCCCAAATATTTTTTCAAATGTCCTAACATCCATATATCTTACCCTTTCGACTATCTTTTGTATCTGATTTGATCGCATAAATTCATGCTGTAATTTTTGCTTGATCTCTGCTTTAGTTTCAGGTGAAATGTCAGATTTCTCAATATCGTGTCTGCATACATTTTTAATTTCAGATCTAGCCATTGGTGAATAATGATTGAATTTTTCTACACCTAGCGTGCACATTCTTTCAATTTCTGCAGAAAACCTTACTGGATCTTCATATTCCATAACTTCAGCACTTTTTCTTGCAGCATCCCCTAATTCTTCCAGAACATCTAACGAAATTTTAGGGCTGCCAATTCCAAATTCGCACATTGCAGCAATCCCCATTTTTGCATTTGTAGAATAATTCGATTCTTCTACACCTATTTCGCAAAGTCTTATAATATTGGCTGAAACCTCCGGTAAATAAGATGACAATGGCCCAAATTTATTGCGCAGCACATCGTCGATTTCTCCTACAGCGTCATGCGAAATTTTTGAGTCTTGAACTCCATACGCACAAGCTTCTTTTATTTCATTCTTCGTTTCTAAACTGTATTTAGAGCTATCAACATCATTTTTACACATTATTTCAATCTCTATTAAAACACCGGGAGGATAATTTGACGCTCTCACCCTATTTCTCAAGACCTTTTCAATGTTAGAAACGGTCTCCAGAGTTATTTTTGAATCAGTTATTCCGATCTCACAGACATCCTCAATCTCCAGCTTGGCTTCATCCGTGTAATTGCTATCAAAGATCTTTGACTTGCAGATTTTCTTAATTTCTTTTAGTATATCAGGTTTATGTCTATTTTTTCTGCCTAGTCGCTTCTGAATGTCTCGCACTGTTCCAGGTGAGATTTTGGCATTTTCAAGGCCATTGGCACACGCTAGTTTAACGTCATCTTTGGTTGCTTGCGTATATTTATAGCTGTCGACGCCATTAAAACATAGTTTTTTGATTTCTTTTAGTATCTCTGATTTGTGTCTTAAGTCCTTAGATTTGCCAAATAATTTTCGTTTGATCTCTTTCATGGTTTTAGGAGAAATCATAGAATAGTTGTTCCCACTCCTGCAAGCCTTCATGATTTCTTTGTTTGCCGCTGTGGTGTAATTCAGCTTGTCAAGACCAAACATGCAAATTTTGTCTATTTCTGCCAAAACTTCGTCAAAGTGTTTTGTTGCAGTACCTGATTCATCAAATCCAGAACTTTTTTCAGACGAAAAATTAGATTCCATAAGCCTCAATTTTTCTATTTTACTCAGTCTTTCGCTGCTATCAGATGACATAGCTTGTTTTTTCAGTCTCTTTGCTGCATTTGTGTTTGACGAGCCCATTTCTAGCAAATCTTTATTGATAATGCTATTTTTAGCCAAAGGATTGTTGTGAATTATGTTTCTGTGCATTTGCTCTGCTTTGCCCAATGTATCAGTTACCGTTTTGTCTGCAAACTCCAGCAAAGCGGTGTCGTTATTCGTTCTCAATAGATCTGCCGCCTTTGCTAAGTCACTTAACCGAGATCCTGCCTCTGCATTGGCTGAAGTAATGTGTTTTTCCGCTATAGCCGAGATTCTCTCCACATTTTCGACGCTTATTTCAATCTCCTTAGTCAGCTCATTCTGATATTCTATTTCATTATTTAATAGGCTATTTTTGTGCTCCATCATCTGTTTGTGTGCAATTGACTCATTTAATATCTCCTGTCTGACTGCTTCTTGCTCTTCAATCACATTGTCCAGATAGTTATGCTTTGCCAAGGCGGTTGCATTATTAAATTCCTCAACAGCACCTGATAGACTATGGGGGCCAAATCTCAAAGCATCAATTATTTCTGGAGTTAGCTGCCTATTTCCTGTGTTCATTACAATGAATTGCTCGTTCCTGTTTCTTACCTCTTGGAAATTTATGGGCCCGCCAGCCAGCCCATTTGCCATTGCTCTGGCTGCTGCTTTGGATTCCTGCAGCATTTGAATGACTTCAAAAGAAAATGTGGAATTTATGCTTTCCAATTTGTTTATTACCGCATTTAGGTTTTTGGCCAGGTAATCAATAGCCATTTCTCTGTCTCTGGCCAAGGCATAAAAATAGTCTGGGCTTGGGTTGGGCCTAGCAGGGCCCATGCCTGGATGAGGGCTATCGTATCCTGGTGCGTCTGCAAATGCATGCGAAACAAGCCTTCCTCGAGCTAAATGAAGATCATTATTTAGCTTATGATTAGTCAGGTTGTCTATTTTGCTTTCTAATGTGCTGTAGCCCAAACTCAAATTGTTGCATCTAAAAAGCAGCTTCTGGTGGAACTCTGGACTAATCACATCGTCTTTTAGTAATGCACTTGCAAAACTGCAGTTTCCGTTCAAAGCCGATGTTGCTTTGGTCTTGGCTGTAGCCCAGCAGCTTGCAGACCCCTTACACTTTATTTTATAATCGATCAGAAATCCTTTCATCTCTTTCGCAAGATCTACAAATTTTCTGCTTGCACCTAAAGATCCAACATCGCATTTTGCCAGGCTTTCGCCGTCCTCTGATAACTGGCCGTCGTTTGCATTAGCCAGATCGTTGTCCTTCTCTGTCTCGGCTTTTGTAAACTGCTGGACCAGCAAAATTAATTTTGTAAATATCATATTTTTCATGATTCTCTGATTATAATTTTATTTAAACAAAATCCAAAACGCTGTGCTAGCTGCAGATGTGTTTTATTGTTATGATTTCTAAAATTTTTAGTCTTGTAATTCAACTTAAAACAGGATTATACATAATTTAGAAGTTGACAAACTTCTCTTCTAAAACTTTAGATACCTAGAAAGTTGATTGACAACTGTGGTTGAAATAGCAATTTGCAAAACTCTACTTGCACTGGTGATTTATAGTAGTTTGAGTTAGTATTTGGATATTAAAAGATCAAAATTTATTTGATAATATAATTAATGCTTTAGTTATAAAGTTTGCAAAAATGATCTCTATAGTTTAATTAGACACTAGAAAATGCATCTAAAACAATAATTTTTCTGCTATGATTTATATCACACTGTTTTGCTTAAAACTTGTTAATCAAGATTGATGTTTCTGTGCAATATGATTCTCACAGCTTAGTTTAGCATATTTAACGATCAAAAGATAAGGCAAGAATCTAAGAATTAAACATAAATTAGCTTTTGGTGTTGTTTGTTGCAAAATAGATAAAACTTTCAATGTTAAAATCAATCTCTCAGCAGCAACAAAATTTGTTTTGTAATGAGATGGCACCAATAAAGCTAGTGAAGTATTTGTATTTTTGTTTTAAAGTATAAAATGTTGTTAAAATTAAAACACAAAAATAATCATTTAATCATTTTTCAACCTTTTCCATAGAAACTTCTTCAAATTTATCCTCGCCATTCACAGCAAAGCTCTTGTATTTATTTTTTCCATAAGCTACGGTTATAGTAAACCCAGTCCTGCTCCAGTCCAAGGAGTAAGCAGGCTCTCCAAGGTCTATCTCCTGATTAGAAACATTTTCGTTTGATTTTTTAATCAAAAAAAGTTTCCCGTCTTCTGAGCAAGTAGCCAACATAAAATCATCTTTGTTGTTCGGTAGGCCTGGCGATAATGCAACTGCATTTACTGCCCCCTGGTGGTGTTTTAGGTGTTCAACTCCGTCCTTCGTTAGTAGGCACACAACACAGTCCAATCCTCCTGTAACAATATACTCGTTATTGCAGCTTACTGAGATCACACCGTATTTATGGATCTCTTGCTCTGTGATTGTAGTCTTTAAAGAGCTGTCAAATGAGACAGTTTTAAGGAGGCCACCATCGCATCCACAGAATACAGTCACCTCTTTATCAGAATACCTCACTGATATATCGTAAATAGGCCCAGAATGAACCTGAGTTTCAGATTTTTTCACAAAAACGGTGCCCTCTAACTTCCACAGGATTAGCTTTCCATTGAAGTCACTGCTTGCTATGAGTTCGCCCTGATTTATGAACAGAACTTTTGTTATTGTCCCTGAATGCCCACTGAGTTCGTATAGAAGCTCTAGGCTTAGATCCTTTATAGTGAACAGCCTTAAAATTGAGTCTTCGCACCCCGCAACAACAAACTTCTCGGATAAGTCGGTGTCTACGCTGTGAATAGTGCTGCAGCTTGTTTCCATTTACAGGGGTAGTTTTCTTGAAGATATTTGTAATTTGGATGTCTTAAAACTTATTGAATAGCCAGCAAGAGAAAATTCAAGGAATCGACATAAAAATAGCAGATGTGAAATGTGGGCTTGTATTGTGCTTTTTATGACTCTCAAGAAATGTTAGATGCTTTTGGAATTGAGATTTTTGTTAAGTTTAAGCAAGGAAAATACTGTAAACAATCTTTGAATAAAACTTTATTTAAATAGACTCATCTGTGTCACACTTCGTAAAAAATGATTTGCAACATATTTTTGAATACGTTTCGAAATTAGCTTTCATGGCTGAAAGTCAGTTTTGTAAAAAAGATGTGTGTTTGGCAGAAATTTCATTTGCAAACAAGTTAAATGTTTTATAGCAAAAAGTGTATCTTTAATCGTAAATTAATCTGGTTTCAACTCTTGTTATATTGTTATAAATCCTTAAATCTAGGCAGATTTGAGAATGTCGAGCACTGTTTCTAATTGTTTATGATTTTTGTTTTTAAAATTTTCCATCTCCCAAAAATTGGCACAATTCTCATTTCTTTAGAGGCTTTTGTGGACTAAAGCTTTTTAATTGCAAATAGCCTTTTTTGTGTGTTTTTCTAGAAAAAAAATTTAATAAAAACAGTAAATTTTTTAAGCCCTACAATGGTGGATTTTGAAGGCGAAGTCATACGTAAGCTTCAAAAGAATCAAAGGAACATCCGTAACATGTCGGTCATAGCCCACGTAGATCATGGGAAGAGCACCTTAACGGATTGTTTGCTTATCAGCAATCGTATTGCGTCCAAGAATTCCCACGGAGGAAGATACATGGACACCAGGAAGGACGAGCAGGAGAGAGGTATCACAATCAAGGCTACTGCTGTGTCGCTACATGCAAACATTAACAAGGATGTCCTGGGAGCCTATCTCCCGGAAGGCTCATTTGAGGGATCTGAATTTCTAATCAATCTTATCGACTCACCAGGTCACGTGGATTTCTCCTCGGAGGTTACCGCAGCCCTGCGTGTGACCGATGGTGCGCTTGTGGTCATCGATTGTGTGGATGGAATTTGTGTCCAAACCGAGACTGTTTTGAGACAGGCAGTGGACGAGATGGTTGTTCCAACTTTAGTTTTGAATAAATTAGATAGAGCCATTCTTGAGCTTCAATACACCTCCACGGAGCTGTACGAAGTCATCAAGAGAAGGGTGGAAAGCTTCAACTGCAAGCTTCAGTCTATTCTGGGTGAAAACAGGACATACATCAAGCCCCTTGATCCCGGACTCAATGAAATTTCTTTTTGCTCAGGCCTCCAAGGATGGGGATTCACTCTCAACACATTTGCCAGGTTCTATCTCAACCAGAGAAACAAGCACACATTCGAGTCAGAAAAGTCGTTCTCTAAGATGCTCTGGAGCTTCAAGTACTACTGCACAAACTCTGATCCGTTTGATCCAGAAGCCAAGTTTGAGAAGATAAAGGACAAAATCCCAGAAGGTAAATTTTCCCCTTTCGAGGTGTACATTTTGAATCCTATTTACAAGGTCAAGGACATGTGCTATGCAGGCGACATTGATGGAATTGTCGAGTACCTTGCAAAGTTTGGAGTGGATTTCAAAAATTTGGAGCTGACTGGCAGAGACAAGGCACTCTTCAAAGTAGTCTTCAAAACTTGGTTGCCTGCAGCCAAGATGCTTATGGAGCAGATTTGTGTCAAACTTCCCTCTCCTGTGAAGAGCCAGGCCATCAGAGCGTCTCTTCTGTACACTGGCCCAATACATGATGAGGTTCACAAGGCCATTGCAGAATGTGATGCAAGCGATTCCGCCCCTGTAATGATTTACGTCTCTAAGATGGTTCCAGACAACTCCAACGGATTCATAGCTTTTGGAAGAATTCTGTCGGGAAACGTGAAGCCAGGCCAAAAGGTTTTTGTCCAGGATCCGAACTATGTCCCAGATCCTACCTCCACCAAAAAGAATCCGCATGTGTGTGAAAAGCTCATCCAGAAGGTTCTCATTGTTAATCCCAGGGAGTCTATCAGCATTCCCAATTGCCCTGCCGGCAACATTGTCGGTTTGGTTGGTGTTGAGGGATTTTTGAAGAAAACAGGCACCATCTCAAGTGTCAAGCACTGCTTCAACATCAAAACAATGAAGTTTTCTGTTGCGCCTGTTGTGAAGGTCGCTGTGGCACCTGAAAAGTCATCAGACTTGAACCACTTCAAGGAGGGACTTGAAAAGCTGGCCAAATCTGATCCTCTCTGTGTTATTGAATACAACGAACAGGGACAGGCCACTATCGCATGTGCCGGGGAGCTGCATTTGGAGATCATTCTCAGTGACTTGAAGGAGTTTTACGCCAAATGCAACTTTAGAGTTGAGCAGCCCCAGGTCAAATATTATGAAGGATTTTCAGGTTCTGTTGTGGACAAGGCCAAGATGAGAAAGTCGGCCAACAAGCACAACAGAGTCTACATGACTTGCGAGCCTTTGACCGATGAGGTGGTTGAAAATCTACCTCTGCTGATGGCCAAGGACGCGAAAGAAATTGCAGCCAGGTTTAGGGAAGTGCTGAGCATGGATGATGACTGGATTAAGCGAATCATGTATTTTGGTCCGGAAGCTGAGCCTCTCAACATCCTGGTGGATGAGTCCAAAGGTGTTCAGTACATGATGGAGGTCAAGGAGCATCTTTTTGAAGGTTTCAAGCTTGCCACTAAGGAGGGACCTCTTGTTGGTGAGTGTATCAGGGCCGGCAAGTTCAACATTACAGATTTGCATCTGCATGCTGACTCTATCCACAGAGGCGCAAATCAGATGATAAGGCCTGTTGAAGATCTCGTCAGGGGATTGGTTCTCTTTGCCGATCCTATTCTCTTTGAGCCTGTTTTTGCCTGTAACATTACCGTTCCAACGGAATTTGCATCTGCCTGTGAAAATGTTTTGAAAACCAGGAGAGGCTACATTGAAGACTGGCAGACAGAGAATAATGTTGCTTTGATCTCAGGCTTCTTGCCTGTCAACGAGTCCTTTGGTTTGAATAAGCGGCTGAAGGAGGTTGCTAAAGGCCAGCCATCTTTTTCTCTTGTTTTCTCTCATTACGCACCGACTCCAGGCTCTTTGGACAAGCCAGCATCGCCCATGGCTACAATTGTTGCTCAGGTTAGGGAATATAAAAAGATTAATGCCAAGTTAGACCCTAATGAGTATTTTGATGATCTTTAATCAATAAAACATTTATTTCAGTATTTTTAGAAAATAATTTATTTTCTTTTAAAGTGGTAGTTCTATGTTATAAGTGGTGATTTGCACCGTGTTTTTTGTTGTTTTTATGAAATTTTTGCACAGAAAATGTTGAGATAAGTGTTTTATTGATTAAAAGTGGTGTGTATGATATAACCTTATGTTTAAAATAGGCGCTTTACTTTAAACTGAAAGAACAAGGAATTTTATACAGAAAATGCCTGTTCGTGCTCGATCTTCGCGTGCAGAATTAATCAATTTTTAGCCTAAGTATAAGTTTGAAAAAGAAATTCTGTCATTTATAGAATTGTATGTTTCATACTGATCAGCTATTAAAAGCTTTGTCAAATGAAGACTATAACACTTTTTTAAAACTTTCAGCAGTCTGTAAATGCTACTTATTGCTACTTTCTGTTGTTTTCTTACTCCTCAGGTTTGCCCTTAATCTTTCTGCATCAATGCACACTCGTCTCATCACATCTATGCTCTCTAATGGATATTTGCCATTCGCAGTTTCCTCGCTTAGCATGACTGCACTGCATCCATCCATCACTGCGTTCCCAATATCAGAAATCTCAGATCTTGTCGGGAATCCACGGTTTACCATGCTTGATAGCATCTCTGTCGCCATTATCATTGGCTTGCTTTTGCAAGCATAGACCAGCATTTTCTGCATTGAGAACATGCAATCAACTCCAACATCGTTTAATAAGTCACCTCTTGCAATCATTATACCATCGGAAAAACTGAAAATATCTTCTATGGCCTTGAATCCCCGGAGTGACTCTATTTTAGATATAATTTGAACCGGCTTGTCTTTAATTAGCTTTCTGCACTCTATTAACTGGCTTTTACTCTCTACAAATGAAAGAAACACCATATTGATTCCCTCCAGAATCCCAAATCTGATGTCTTCGCAGTCTTGCACTTGCATAGAGCTGCATTCAGGTAAATCTGGAATGTAAATTCTTTTATTGTTTTCCAGTAGATGAGAGTTCAAGGCTTTGACTATCAAAAAGGTATCTTCTGATTGTATGACTTCCCCACTGAGCTTGTTATCATCAAATGTTATTTTTGTGCCTGTCTTTACAAACTCAAACGACTTCAAATTTACTCCGATCTTATGAATGTTTTCTTCCTCATCAAATTGCATGGATTTTACTATTTTAATGTAATCTCCATCTAAAATATCCTTCTTTTCTTTGCAGCTGATCCTAAGCTCATTTCCTCGAGTGTCAAGAGCAATTAATATGCTGTGTCCTGTTTCCTTCTCCACTGATCTTATATTTTTTACTATCAGGCTAATCTCCTTCTGGGTACTGTGGCTTAGATTTATTCTTGCGACTGACATCCCATTTATTAACATTTTTTTGAGTTGGTCAGCAGATGATGTGCTTGGCCCTATCGTGCAGATGATTTTTGTTGATGATCTTTCTTTCATAGGAAACAAAGAGATGCAAATTATTTAAAAATACATGTTTTAGATGAATAATAAAGATGTTTTTAATAATGCATCAAATGATGGTAGATTTTAGATTTCTCGCAAACTCAGTCCCAGAAAAAGTCAGAACATAAAATATCACGGCTCAAACCTTATAGAATGCCTTTTAAATATTAAAGTTGTTAGAATAATAAATTACTAGTTGTTAACGCTTTGGCAAGTAGGCTTCTACAACAAGCCATATTTCTATGATTAGCATTTTTGAACAATTTATTAGCCTCATTAAAAGTTATAAGATTGAACTTTGAAACAGAAATTTACAAAACAGTACAAATTAACTGAGGTTAAAATGCTTTATATACTGCTATGACTTATAATAATACTAAATAGAAGCCTCAGTTCACATTTATTCATATAAGCAAGCTCAAGAGTCAAAAGGAAATATTTTATGGCGCATTTTCATTGTGATTCTTTGTGAACTAAAAGCATCTTCAACTGAATATTTCGCAGGTGCTGCACTTTGAGAATTTTTCGAATCTAGGGTGTATACTTTTTTATTGCCAATTATTTTGTAATAAAACATGGGCAGATTTTTTGAATAATTTTTAAAAAACTGGCTACAAAAAAAGTCTTCATAATATGCTGTATTTTATTCTGCCTCCTAGACAAGCTCAATAAAACATTAAACAACAACATTTGCATAAATTTGTAGGCTCTTAAATTTCAAAACATTTACAAATACTGTTTTTTATCTTTTATGTATTAAATATCTGGGAACAAACATTTTCTTATGTTTT